>Ga0123356_10001646_pt1 | contig 24524 bp, 17 predicted proteins | sample TergutEmb28metaG_2_FD_92546 | JGI IMG/M metagenome (GOLD analysis project Ga0123356, IMG submission 92546) | Embiratermes neotenicus P3 segment gut microbial communities from Petit-Saut dam, French Guiana - Emb289 P3 | ecosystem: Host-associated > Arthropoda: Insects > Digestive system > Gut ...
TCCTTGTCCAGATTCCGTGTCTGTATATTTGTATCTTGCCATTTCTCCTCCGCTTATTTCTGAGTATATCAAAAAATCTGTTAAGTTTTGATTTTTTCTACAGACTCTGGACGCCGGTTTAGCGGCGTAGACGGCCTGGAAGGAGGCAACAGGATGTTGCCGACTGGAAGGCGAATCCGCGCGGGGGAGCAAAAGTAAAAGCTGTCTAACAATTAAGAAGTTGGACAGCTTTTTTTATGTATGTAAACATTTTCCCCGAGGCTGGTAACTATAAGTTATTTTGTCGCTGCGGCAAGCACGGACGGGTTATTGATGGCGTATTGCAATACATCGGACATAATACCAGTGTAACCGCTTCCCATTGTTTTATAGCTTTCTAATACGTCCGGAGTTATACGGATCGTTATTGTCTGTTTTTTTTTCTGGCGGTTGCGTTCTACTGCTAACTGTGCGAATTCTTTTAAGACCTCCGGAGTTGCTCGCGGAGCTTCCGCTGTGTAATTAATAGGCTGCCGGGCTGCAGCTTTTAACCGTTTAATAACTTCTTTAGGTGGTTTTTCCCCAACTCTTACCGTCGACTTGATAATACCCATTATAGCTTCTCCTCTCTGATTTATCTGCCGGACGCGCCGTAATAATCCGTTTATTATTGCCGCGTTCCGTATAAACAACAAAATAAACAGATCCAACTTTGCCAATAGTCTGCCATCGTTCCTCTTCCGAAGTGTTAGACTCACTTCGATCAAAACGTTCAATTCTTTCCGGATCGGTAAAAACATATTGAGCGTCTTCAAAACCTACACCATGCTCTTGTTTATTGATAATATTTTTAGTTTCATCCCATTCAATACCGATCAACTTCATAACTAAAAAGTAACACATTATGTCTTACTTTTCAAGGAGTTTATATAATATTTTTGGCTCTGCCGGTTTACCGCGGAAATATATGAAAATAATTGTTTAGAATAAATCGGAATGAGAACCGGTGCGGTGGAAAATTACTTGCTGACTGGATTTTTCGATACGGTAGATAAGAAGCCAATCAGGTTCAATATGGCATTCCCACCAATTTATATAATTTCCATGCAAAGGGTGGTTTTTATGCTTTGGTAAAAGCGGTTGTTCGTTAATAAGCAAAGTCATTGCTTCTGTGAGTTTATCCATTTCCTTGTTTTGTTTTTTCATGAGCTTACGATCTTTTTTAAATGAGCCGTAATAAACTGGTGTCAGCATAATTTAATCGTCTGAATCCAGATCTTTTAGCATTTCTTCAAGATTATTAAATTTTTTTAATGTATTAGGTATTTTTCCTGCAAGCATATCATCAACTTCATTAATAGCAGCTTTAGTTTCAGCATTATAAAGAGGTTCGCCTGTTTCAGGGTCGCGGTATCTGGCGCAAACAGGACATTCATCCTGTCTTGCGGCTTTCTCCTTAAGATAACCCACAAAGTCTAACACTTGGGCAGTATAATCTACTGGTAAGGATTTTATCTCTTCTATAAGAAAATCCAGATAAACAGGCTTTGCAGCCGGCATTATTATCTCCTAAACAGGTTTATTAATATAAATATAACATAAAAAGAAAAAAATAACTACAGGTGGTTTTAAAGCTATTATTCAAAAACTTCTTCACCCTGCTTAAAGCGGGCGGCGCGCTTGCGAATCTACAACTTTGCTGATATCAAACAGGAATGGCTGGTTTCTGTATGTTCTGAAAAAAACTCCGTCTATGCTTCTTCGATCAAAGTAAATATAGTTTCGCCCCTCATGGTAACCAAAGCCGCTGCCAACATCAAAAAACACGTTAAACCCGCGGTTGCGCAGTACCGCATGTTTTTCCGCCTGTTCCTCCACTCCTTCGCCGAAGGGATATATAAAAAGATCTGTATCGCCAAGGATGGGCCGCACTTCGCTGTCCCAGCGGTTTGTATCTCTTAGAAATCTTTCCATGGATACAACAGACAGATCCGGATGCCCCCAGCTATGCGAGGCAAAATGCCATCCTAGCTCCTTTATCTTTTCCGCAACAGCCATGGCTTTTTCTTTTTCTTCCTCGTAGTCCGGGGAATCCAAAAGATGTGTCTGATACCCTAATACGCCCTCATAACCTGTAAGCGCAATTATTCCTCTTGCTCCGCGCAAAGAAAAGTCAGGATATTTTTTTACAAACTCTTCCATGTACGTTACAACATCAAGATCGTATGACAATTCTCCGTCTGTCCATGCCGCTATCTGGCCATCGTCATCAATTACAAGTTTATGTACAGAAGCATATTGCCTGACATTTGTATGATAACTTAAATCGTCTATGGAAATAATTAGCGGCTTTTTTCCTTCCGGAACCATGGGTTTTTTACCATGCACATTCTTGCGGCCGTCTGTATAACTTACATCGTACAGTTCTTTTATATCTACCAATACATAATCATTAAGGTACAGTTCGTATAGTATTTTTTGGTATTCGCCTGCGGTAACATACCATTCCATAAAATGCGTTCTGAGCCTGCTGTTAAACGCAACTTCCGGTCTTGCTACAAGCGGATGAAAAAAGATATTAAGAACTCTTCCTTCGTAGGGAAACATTTCAAGGACAGGCAAAACCTGTTCCGGCTCTTCAACTACAGGTTCTGTCACAAGTTCTGCGGTATCGATTACGGCAACGCTGTCTTTAGTTCTTATGCAGGATATTGCCGTAAAGAAAGCAAGCAAAAAAACAACGGCAATAAAGCTCTTTTTTATAATTCCGGTCATTTCAAACTCTTAAAGCTGTGTATTTTTGGAACAATCTCCACTATCCAATAAATAAAAATATATGTCAATAATTTCAATTAAAATACTTTTTATAGTTATTTGCTGCATTTTATGATATATTAATTACATGGAATGTCTAAAATTGTACAAATTTGCTCTTATATGAGTAAATCAATAATATTAGCGGTATTTTCTCTTGTTGTCCTTATTTCAGGCTGCGTTGCAGTTGTGCATTTACAGGATACATCTGATATCGATACAGAAGAAGATATTTCCGCTGCTCCAAAAATTGATTTTAGTAAACCAACGGTAGCCCTTTCATTTGATGACGGCCCCTTAAGACCTACCGCAGTTATCCTTGATGTCCTGGAAGCGCATGACGTACGCGCGACTTTTTTTATGCTGGGAAGGCTTGTGGAAGAATGGGAAGATACCGTAAAACGGGCGGCAAAAAACGGCAATGAAATTGCAGGTCACGCCTGGGCTCATCATCAGCTTTCTACATTAAGTGATCAGGCTATAAAAGACAGCATACTGTCAACAAGCGCTGTAATTGAAAAAGTAACGGGTGTTCCAAGACCCCTCTTTTTCCGTCCGCCTTTCGGAGATGCCAACAGGAGAGTTGCAAATATAGCCGCAGAACTGGGTTATGCGATTGTAAACTGGAATCTGGATGTCGGAGACTGGAGTCTTTTAAACGCAGACCTTATTTATAACGCCATCATGCGCAGAGTAAGGGATAAATCAATTATTTTGTTACACGACATTCATCCGACTACGGCGGAAGCTGTAAAACGCATAGTGCCTGCGCTTGTTGAAAGAGGCTATCAGTTTGTTACAGTCTCTGAAATGATAGAGCATTTATACGGACCGATGCAGCCGGGAAGGGTGTACGGAGAACCAGGCGTGCGTCCGTAAAAAAAGGCTGCCCGGAAACAGGACAGCCTTTTAACTAATCGTTTTAAAATATTTTCAGCTAACTTCTATCTGCTTCCCTTGTCATAGGGTACGCCGGCAGCCTTTGGCGCCTGAGACTTCCTTGAAGAGAAGGTCAGCACTACAAGGGTAGCCGCATAGGGAATAATTTTGTATATGTTGCTTGGGATATCCAAATCCTGCAGAAAATTAATTCCGTGATAAGCCGCCGCTATTGCCTTCATAAGTCCGAAGAAGAATGCCGCAAAGAGGATCCTGCCCGGTTTCCACTGGCCGAAAATCAAAACCGCAAGCGCCAAAAATCCGTAGCCTGAAACTGTTGCGTTAAACTCGGTGGATGTTGGTATAACAAATATAAGGCCTCCTACTCCTGCAAGAGCTCCGGAAATGCAGACGCCTGCATAACGCATTTTGTAAACGTTAATGCCCACTGAATCGGCAGCCTGCGGGTGTTCGCCGCAGGAGCGCAGACGCAGACCGAATTTGGTTTTGTTCAATGTAATCCAGGCAACAGCAAGAATTAAAAATCCAATCAGGGTTGTAATATAGGCATTCTGAAATAACAGGGGTCCGAAAAAAGGAATATTGCCAAGTATGGGTACTGAATCAAAACGGAATTCGTTTTTAAAGGTGACCTGCTGCACGCCCTGAATCATCCTTGCTACGAAAATCGCAAAGGCTGGTGCGAACATATTAATTGCAGTTCCGCTTATTACCTGGTTTGCCTTCATGTTAACGGAAGCATAGGCATGAGAAAGTGAAACAGCAATTCCTGTAAGAGCTGCAATTAGCATGGCAATCAAAAGCACAGGCTGCCCGGGGATTGCACCCTGTACATTATGAATGAACAAGAGCCCTGTAAAGGCGCCCATGATCATTGTGCCTTCCAGAGAGATATTCACAATACCGCTGCGCTCCGAAAACATTCCGCCGAGAGCTACAATTAAAAGCGGAATGGAAAAAAACATGGTTTGCTGAACTAAAAAATAAATCATGCTCATGGATTTTCCCCCTTGTTTTTATTTTCAGGCGCAGGATTTTTAATTTTACCCGCCTTGCCAATCGACTGTATGAATCCCTTGAAAAGGAGCGCGAAGGCGCTGAAATAAATAATAATGGCTATTATTATTTCGATTACCTGGGGAGCGAAATCGTAGAGCTGCATGATAAAACCGCCGACGTTTAAATACGCAATTAAAAGCCCGGAAAATATAATGCCAATCGGATTATTTAATCCCAAAAGCGCAACGGGAATGCCGTTAAAGCCTTCCATCGCAAGGACATCTTCCACGTTTATTCCCCTGCCTGCGCCGGCAAGATATAAAAGCGCTCCGCCAAGTCCTGCAAGCGCTCCTGCTATAACCATGGACATTATGACACTCTGGTTCTCGTTTATTCCGGCGTATTTGGCAGCGTCCTTGCCAAGTCCGCAGGCCTTAAGTTCAAAGCCCAAAGTGGTTTTTTCCAGGATAATAAAAATAACAACTGCCATTATAATGGCGATTATAAAACCGCTGTTTGCAGCCGAACCTCTGAAAATAAAATCCATTCCCATCTTCGGCAGGTTTGCAGATTCCGCCACAGCCATGCTCTGATTTCTTGACGAATCATACACCGACATTACAGGGATTAGATAATTAACAAGATACATGCCTATGTAGTTCATCATTATGCAGGAAATTACTTCATTAACATTACGGTAGGCTTTTAAAAGCCCTGGAATGAAACCCCAAAATGCTCCGGCCAGCATCGCCGCTATAAGCGCTGTAATCCAGTGCAGGGGACCGGGCAGAAAACTGCATTTAACGCCGACAAGTATCGCCGCAAAAGCTCCTGCGATAAACTGGCCGGAGGCTCCAATATTGAAAAGCCCTGTGCGCGCGGCAAATCCAACCGAGAGTCCTGTCATGATGATGGGAGTTGCCGTGTACAGCACCTGCCCAAAATCCTTAAAGCTGTGAAAACCTCCTGTCAGTATCGTGCCAAAACCGCCAAGTGCATATCTTGGGTTGCTGATTAATAAAATAATAAGACCCATGAATAAGCCTACTGCCACGGCCATAACCGAGGACAGGACATCGGCGGATCTGTCGTTTGTCAGAAAAAGCTTGAAATCCCCGTAATTTAAAAACTTCGCCCTGCGGGCTTGTTGATCGCTCACGCTGCTCCCTCCTTTTTGGACCCTGACATATAAAGCCCAAGTTCCTGGAATGTTGTTTCTTTTGGATTGACATTTGCAACAAGGCGTCCCTCATATATAACAAGAATCCTGTCGCTTACATTCATTACTTCATCAAGCTCCAGCGAGACAAGCAATACAGCCTTGCCTTTGTCACGCTCTGCCACAAGCTGCTTGTGTATATATTCTATTGCGCCCACATCAAGGCCGCGTGTTGGCTGCACTGCAATTAAAAGACGCGGATCCCTGTCGATCTCCCTTGCGATAACTGCCTTTTGCTGGTTGCCGCCCGACATGCTGCGCACAGGCGTTTTAATGCCCTGGCCGCTTCTTATGTCATAGCGTTCAATTAAATCTTCTGCAAATTTGTTTATTTCCTCGTACTTTAAAAAACCGCCGTTTTGGAATCTTTTTGTGTAGTATTTCTGCAGAGCAAGGTTATACGCAAGGCTGTAATACAGAACAAGTCCGTGTCTGTGCCTGTCTTCAGGAATATGCGCAATGCCTGCTCTTGCCCTTATTGCATCGTGTGAAATGTCCCTTCCGTTTAAAAGAATGGCGCCGCTGTCCGCAGATATTAATCCTGTAAGCGCAAAGACAAGTTCTCTTTGTCCATTGCCGTCGATGCCGGCGATGCACAGTATTTCACCTTCTTTTGCGGTGAAGCTTGCATTGTCAACAACAAGCTTGCCTGTGGTTTTATTTTTTACGCACAGATTTTTTGTTTCCAAAACAACCTTGCCGATTTTCGGCTCCGGCTTTTCTATCGCAAGGCTTACCTTACGTCCGACCATCATTTCGGACATCTCTTCTTTAGAGACACTGCTTACTTCCACCGTGCCGACATATTTGCCCTTGCGAAGGACTGTGCAGCGATCTGCAACAGCTTTTATCTCTGCAAGTTTGTGAGTGATGAACAAAATAGATTTGCCTTCCGCTACAAGGCTTCTCATTATTTTCATCAGTTCTTCGATTTCCTGGGGAGTAAGAACTGCGGTAGGTTCATCAAAAATCAGGATTTCGTTATCGCGGTAGAGCATTTTAAGTATCTCTACACGCTGCTGCATGCCGACAGTAATATCGGAAATCAGGGCATCGGGGTTTACATCAAGCCCGTATTGCTTTGAAAGAGATACAACTTTTTCCCGTGCCTTGTCCATTTTTAAGAATCCGCGGCTTGTTGTTTCTACGCCGAGGATGATGTTTTCCAGTACTGTAAAATTATGCACCAGTTTAAAATGCTGATGCACCATGCCGATGCCAAGCCGGGTAGCGTCATTCGGGCCGTTTATCTTTACTTCCTTGCCGTTTTTCTTAATGATGCCCTTATCCGGCTGGTATAATCCGAAGAGTATGCTCATAATCGTTGATTTACCGGCGCCGTTTTCGCCTAACAGTACATGGATTTCGGATTTTTTTAACTGAAGTGTGACATCATCATTGGCGATAATTCCTGGGAATATCTTTGTAATGCCGCACATTTCTATTACATAGTCCATATATTACCTCATCTCCTTTCGGTTACTATTACGATATCAAGCTGGATTTCACTTGCGCTGTTATGGGTTGTATCATCAGGGATATCAAACTCACCTGTTGCTACCCTTGCGAAGATGGCATCGTAATCAGCCTTTGAAAAGTTTTTGAATCTTGATGTTTCCATGGGAAGGCCGACGCCGTTTAATTTCGCGTTATATTCAATGGCCTGTCCTCCGGGGAATCTGCCCTCATAAAATGCTTTGATGGAATCGTATACAGAAACCGAAAGACCTTTTACTGCGGATGTAATGACAGTCGGAGATTCAAAGGACTGATCGATATCAACGCCTATCATAACTGTGCCTTCCTGTTCGGCTGCAGCCATAACGGAATTGCCCAATGAACCGCCGCAGGCAAAAATAACTTCTATGCCGGATCTGTACCAGGAAGCAGCCATGGTCTGAGCTGCGGGGTTTGCTTCAAAGCTGCCTGTGTAATGGTAGGATATAGTGACATCTCCGCGGCCATAACCCAATTCTTTTGCGGCTATCTCCGCTCCGTATACAAAACCATAACCAAAACTTACAACAGGCGGGACTGCCATGCCGCCCATATAACCAAGGCTTTTCATTCCTTCCTTGACAGCAGCGTATCCTGCAAGAAATCCCGCCTCTTCCTCCGAATAAACTATACCTACAGTGTTATTCGCAGTATAAAAGAGGCTGTAATCATTGTTATGCGGTACGCCGTCAACAAGAACAAACTTTACATCAGGATAAATATCCTGCGCAATGTAAACCGGGACTTCAAAAAGAAAACCCGGCACGACAATTAGTTTTGCGCCGCCCCTTACCGCAAGGTCAATGCTTGAAACAAAGGCATAATCGCTTTTTTCGCTGGGCTGAAAATACTTGTGGCTGATGCCGTTTTCTCTTGCATACCTTGCAAGCCCTTCCCAAGAGCCCTGATTAAAGGATTTGTCATCAACAGTAGACGCATTGGTGATTAGCGCAAGTTCAAAGGTCGGCGGTTTGCCGCATGCCAGAAAGGATACAAAAGCAAACGCCGCCAACAGTAAAAATAATTTTCTTTCCATGAATACCCTCATTAAATTAATAAAATGAACCAAATGCATTTTCGTAATTATACAATAAAAAGTGTTAAAAGTAAAATATTTAAAAGAAAATATACTAATTTCAGATAATGCTTTTTTTTTAGATAATATCTGTTTGCTGAAACTTTTTTTTGTTTTCGCGGCGTTTTTCGATTAATAAATAGGTAACCGGAATAAAAAACAGGGTGATAAATGTCGAACTGAAAAGCCCTCCGAATATACTCTGCCCCAAAGGAGCGTAAACTTCAGAACCCTCTCCTGTCGCCATTGAAAGCGGGATAACGCAGAAAAGAGTTGTAAAAGTCGTCATTAAAATGGGCTTTAAGCGGGAAATCGATCCTTTAATAACTGCTTCTTCAAGCGGAAGTTCATATTTATCCCGTAAAAGGTTTATATAACTTATCAGAATGATGGCGTTATTCACAACCAGCCCTGAAAGGGTAATTATGCCCATAATGGAAACAATATTTAAGGACGAGCGGAACAAAAGAAGCCCTCCTGTTATTCCAATAAGCGTAAAAGGTATGGACGACATGACAAGTAATGGCTGGGTGAAACGCTCAAACTGAATAACCATGACAGAGTAGACAAGAAATAATGCCAAAGCAAGCACAATTATAAGCGACTGAAAAGAAGAAAGCATTTCGGCTGTAGCTCCTCCAAGCTCCCAGCTTGCCCCCGGAACAATTCCCTGCGCTTTAAGGATAGCTTCAAGGCGGCGCGTGCTTTCGCGTACATTTGGATCTGCAAGGCTTGCCGTTACTCTAATTGAGCGTGATTTATTTCTGTGATTTATCTGGGACAGTGTTTCTTCGATGCCAAGCTCCGCAAAATTTGCGTAGGAAACCTGGTTCCCCCGGCCTGTGTTAATTCCAAGTGAATACAGTACATCCTGCGGTATATTTGCGCTGCCAAGATTTGTTCTAAGTTCGATAGGGTAATTTCTGTCAGGGCCGTAAAAAGTTCCAAGGGAGATGCCGTTAAAAACAATGCGGTTTGTCAATGCCGCTTCGTAGGATGAAAGGCCCAGCAAGCCGGAATACTGATGCAGGATACGGGTGTTCATCTCGCGCTGATTAAAACGGATATTAATATCGGTATTTACAACATTGGGATCCTGGAGCATGTACTGCCTTACCTGCTGCGCCGCAGTTATAACGGTATCAAGACTTGCGCCGTACACATTTACAACAAGACCCTCTCCGCCTGTTGCCATAGATAAAAGATTTGATAAACCTCCGTTGCGAAAATCCGCCTGTACGTCCGTTATCTCCCGTCTAATTTTGTCCTGAAGCTCATTTACAATTTCTGTTACGTGCCGCCTTCTTTCCCGCAGCCGTTTCAGCTTTATTGTTCCGTATGCCGTGTTGGGTTCAAACCCAAGAGAGAAGGCTCCGCCCTGGCCTACAATAAAATAGGACGTATCAAGTTCGTCTGGAATAATATCTTTTATTTTATTTTCGAGTAACAGGACTTTTTCCCGGGTCATTTCCAGAGTATATCCTCCGGGTGTTTCCACATTTACAACTATTTCCGCCATATCTGTCTGCGCAAGAAATTCAAAGCCAAGCAGGCGAAGAGAAAAAATGCTTAATATAAAAAGGATGAGCGTGCCTGCCAAAAATGAAAATTTATTTTTAATGGCGCTTAATAAAAGTTTTTTGTAGCTGTTATTAAGCGTTTCCATAAACTTTTCTACAGGCGCAGAAATTAACTTTCCAAGGCCCTTAAATTCATATTTACTAAACCTTACAGTGTCTTTTTCATGTTTCAAAAAAAGGCTGCAAAGAAAGGGAATTACAACAATGGCAACAAGCATCGAGAAAAATATGGAAAAAATCATTGTCCATGCGACATCTTTTAAAATGATTCCCGCAAGGCCTGTTAAAAAAAGCACGGGAAAAAAAGCCGCCATAGTTGTGGTCATAGAAGCAATTACAGCGCTGCCTGTTTCGCGCACACCCAGGGAAGCTGCCTGTTTTGCATCAAGTTTTCCCTTGCCAAAATGCCGCTGTATCATTTCAAGCACTACAATAGAGCAGTCAATCACCATGCCTATTGCCGCTGTTATTCCTCCCAAGGTGACAAGATCAAGGCTTGATCCCTTTACCCAAAGGCCGAGCATTGTAAAAAGAATTGAAAGCGGAATTGCAAAACTTATCATCAATGTGGCGCTTGTGTTATGCAAAAATATAAACAGTATTATAACAGCCAAAAACGCGCCAAGAATCGCAGAGCGCAGTACGGAGTTAATGGACATTGAAATATCCTTTGCATCGTCTTTTATATATGTAAAAGAAAGCACTCCGCCGTAATTATTTTCAAATTCATTTAAAACAGCCCTTATTTCCCGGCTGATTGTAATGCTGTCTCCGTCCTGCTGTTTTATAACAGAAAGGGCAAGAACATCCTCGCCGCCGGAAATAACATAATTTGTTCTGCGATCTTCCTTTATACTGATATCAGCCGCATTTTTAAGGCGTATGTACTGACCGTCTTTAAAGGAGATAACCTGATCCTCAAAATCATCAAGGGAAGTAAAGCGGCCGTCTGTTCTGATATTAAGGTTATACCCCTGAAAAACTCCGTCGCCTCCGGGCAGCGAAATATTTGCGGCAGGAATTATTCTTGCAATGTCCAAAAGCGGTATTTGAAGAGCGCTTAAACGATCCAGATCTGCTGTTATTTCTAAAATGTCTTTAGAGTCGCCGTTCATGTTAACATTGGCAACGCCGGAGACGCGCGATAACGCAGGAATTATTTCATCGCGGCAAAGATTGGAAAGTTCGCTGCGGCTGCCTGCGCCCTTAACAATAATTGTCATAATGGGAAGCTCCGATGTGCTGTACTGGAGTATACTCGGCGCAGATGGAAGATCTGCAGGCAGCCTGTTTGTCGCGCTGTTTATTTTTTCTCTTATTTCATAAAGCCTGTCTTCTGCTTTTTCGTTATAACCCAGCTGCAGTTCAATGACGGACACGGAGTTTCTGGAAACAGAGGACATCTGCCGGAGCCCTGCAAGAGTGCCAAGAGCTTCCTCTAAAGGGTTTGTAATTTCTAGTTCAATGTCCGAAGGTCCGACACCAGGCCATGTTGTAATAACAATAATGGTTGGCATGCTCATATCTGCAATTAAATTCCGCCTTAATGAAAAGGCCGCGATTAAACCAAAGACCAAAAGCATTACAAGCAGCATGATAATAATTTTGGGATGCTTTATGGCAAAGTCCGCAATTTTCATTCCGCATTTTCCGATAAAATATTTACGCGCTGTCCCTGCCTTATAAAATGCTGCCCCTCAAGTATAAAAATTCTTTCATGCAGTTCAGAGGGAATTTGAAAATAATCATTATTGTAAAACACAGGAATATATTCCATATACATGGCTCTTAAATCCGCAGTGACATACATGAGCCTGTTTCCGGAAGCAAAAACCCTGAAAGGCAGATAATACGCATCTTCCGTTTTTTCCAGGATGAACTCAACATTTACAAACATGCCGGGGCGCAGTCCGTGCAGGGCTCCGTCAGGAATTTCATACTCAACAAGGAAGCTTCTGTTTTCCGGGGATACATAGGGCGCAAGGCTTAGAGGTTTTAAATTGAAGGAACCCTCATCACCGAGTGCAGGCGCATGAATGCGTACAGGCATTGTTTCCCAGTTTTCCGTAAAAAATCTGTAGTGTACTTCCGGTATCGCCGTTTTTATTCTTAAATCGTCAAGATCGCCGAGGGTGACAAGAGGCGTCCCTGCGCCGACTAAACTTCCTTCCGTGCCATGGCGCATTAGCACCGTTGCATCCATGGGAGCGCGTATTTTTGTATACTCCATATTAAGACTTGCAAGTTCATACTGCGCCCTTGCAACTTCAAAAGCCATTCTTGCCTCATCATAACTCTGGCGCGACACCCCCTGCGTCTGAAAAACCTGCCTGATTCTTTCATATGTGGAACGGGCGGTTAAAAATGACGAGCGCGCCTGAAGATAAGTAAGCTCATACGGCGCAGAATCAACCTGAGCGATAACCTGCCCCTCTATTACTTCATCGCCGTTTTTAACATCGAGCGTAACAAGCGTGCCTCCAACGCGGGGAACCATCGTTATAAGCCGGCCTGTTTCCACCTGGCTTGTAAGCCGCAGCGTTTTTTCAAGATCGCCGTAAATTGGTTTTATAGTGATAACAGGAGCTAGAAACTCATTATCATTAGAAGCCTCTCTTCGTAAAATCGAAAAAAGAATAATGACAAAGAGCAGCGCAAGGCCTGCAAAAACTGCAAATTTTTGGGGAGAAATTTTTTCTTTTAGAACATTGATATTCATTTTAATCAGACTGTTATTATAATGGATTGCCCTATTTTATGGAAGAAAGGCGAAAACTGTTAAAATAAATCTTAAAGCGGATTGTCTTTTTTAAACAGATCTGATAGTATGATATAAAGCATATATATTGAACGCTCCTTGTAAAATATTACAAAAGGCTGGTATTTTTTGCAAAAAGAAAATGTTGATTTAACGACAGTAAAGTTTTCCATTGGCGCAAAACTGATAATTCTGATTTCCATTATTGTTATCGTATCCCTTGGTTCGATTACCGCCCTTGTTTCCTGGCTTATTTACGGCGATTTGCGGGTTTCGGCGGAGGAGCATAATTTTGAGACTAACCGCCGCTCTGCAATGGAAGCGGAAATAATAATTTCCAATGTAAGGGCTCATTCGCGCATACTTATAAGAACAATAACTTCGGCGGGGCAGAATACAGATGCCTTTACCCAGGATGCTGTTGAATACTTTTTTCTGGAAAATCCCGGGATCGCATCTGTTTTTGTTTTTCACGGAAGCGATACGCAATTACTGGTTAACAGCAGCTTTTTTTCTTCTAACGAAATTGATCCTGAACTTGTGCAATCCTACTTTGACAGCCAAAGAAACTCTCTTTTGCGGGTTATCCGCGGCGAGACACTGCTTTTAAATGCCGCTCCTCATTTTTCAAGAGCGGTTCTTGCCCTCTTTTATCCCCTGCAGGACGGCAGGGCAGGGGGAGTGCTTTTCTCATCCGAAAGTTTAAATCAGAATTTCGGCTTTGGGACAAACCAGTCTTACATGATAAATAACGACGGCGATATTCTCTCCCATGCCGATTTTTCTCTTGTAAGAGACGCTGTAAACTTAAAGCAGGAAGATTTTATCATCTCCATCCTGGATAGTCCGCAAAGAAGCAGGCAGGAACTTGTCGAATCTGATTTTAAACTTCTTAGAAGTGAAGGCTCGCCTGTTACAAGGAATTTCTTTTTGAAAACCTGGGATAACCTAAGGCGGAACCAGGGACAGCAGCGCGAAAGCGCAGAAGTAATCAGAAAATTTATCGCGTTTACAAAATTAAATACAGCCGGAGTAACAGTAATAACCGGCATCGAATATGATAAGGTGTTTGAAGGAATAGCCGCAACCACGCGAAGAAATATTTATCTTACAATTGCCATTTTATGTATTTCTGTAATATTTATCTGGCTGTTTTCAAAAACAATTTCCATCCCCCTTAAAGCGCTGGCTGGTGTTGCGCGTAACATTGAAGGCGGCGATTTTGCAATGGAGCTCAAGCCAAAGGGAAATGATGAAATTGGCGTGCTTACAAACAGCTTTGCAAAAATGTGTTCGGCCCTGCATATCTTCGGCAGATTTACAAACAAGGAAATCGCAGTTAAGGCAATGCGCGGAGAAATTAAACCGGGCGGCCTTCCGAAACACGCTACAATTTTCTTTTCCGATATCCGCGAGTTTACCGCAAAATCCGAAAACTTTACAAATTCATTCGGCAAAGACGCGCCGGATAAAATCGTTCACTGGCTTAACCATTATTTTACCGCCATGGTTGACTGCGTTGAAAAAACAAACGGCGTAGTTGACAAATTTATCGGCGATGCTGTTATGGCCCACTGGGGTACTGCCTACTCGGCGGGAAACCCGCGCATGGATGCGTATAACTGCGTTAAAGGCGCCTTAATGATGCGTAATGCCCTTTACGAAATGAACCAGCAGCGCGCTCCGGATGATCCTGCAAACCCCAACATCATGATAGGCTGCGGTATAAATACAGGCATTGTTACAGCAGGGCAGCTAGGCAGCGATATGAGAATGGAATACACCGTAATAGGAGACCCTGTAAATCTTGCTTCCAGAATAGAAGCTCTTACAAAACCTCTTGGCGCGGATATTTTAATTTCTGAAGATACCTATTCACTTGTAAATGATCTTTTTATTACAGAGGAGATGCCTTCTGTAACCGTAAAAGGAAAGGAAAAGCCTGTTAGAATTTTCGCAGTTGTTAATGCTACAGGCGTAGACAAGGGGCCGCAAACCATGGCGGACGTGCGCAAGCTTCTTGGAATAAAAGAACCAAAACTATCCAAGGTAGACCTTAATGCGGACGAAAAAAAATATAAAATCGGCTCCGACAGTTAACGATAAAAATACAAATGCCGCTTTACCCAAATCTTTTGGGCTAAGGGATTTAATTGTAATTATTCTATTTGTGCTTTTAGCGGCCTTGTTTGTAAATTTATTCATAGTGGATTTGTTTCAAACTTTTAATTTACGGAATGTAGAGCCTGTTGGTTTTGTTATATTAAGAAAAAACACCGTTCAAAGACGCCTTGCAGACCGCGTGCTTTGGGACAGGCTGGCAACAGAGTCGCCTGTATATCTTGGAGATTTAATCCGCGTGGCGGAGCTTTCCGCGGCAACGCTGGTTATGGACGGCAGCAGCATAGATTTAAACGAAAACACTTTAATTCGCATAACGCGTGCCGCTGACGGAGACGGCCTTCAGATTATAATGACAGAGGGAAATCTCTCATTTACAGGATCAGAAGGCGGCGGAAGGATTTTATTTGATATAAACGGAATGCAGCTTCAGCCTGGCGCCTCTTCTGCGTTTAATGTTACATCCGCGGCAAGAGGCGTATCCGTGCATGTGAACGAGGGATCAGCGCAAGTATTCGAAGAAGGAAATGTAAGGCAGCTGCAAGCCGGAAACCTTGTAATGCTTGATGCCGGAGGCAGGGAGCTGGAGCAAAGAGCGGCAGTTGTAATTCATCCCGTGTCAAATGCGCGTTTTTTAAATGATGATGTTAATGCGTTTAATGTAAACTTTTCGTGGAACAGAATTAATCTGGAAGATAATGAATTACTGCGCCTTGAAGTTGCAGGAGACAGAAACTTTAATAATATTGTTAATACTCAGGAAAATTTGTACAGGCAGACTAGAATTTCTTTTAATAACGGGTTTTGGCACTGGAGACTGTTACACGAAAATACAGAGCTGGCGCAGGGGCAAATAACTGTAATAGACAGCAGGGGCCCGTCAATGCAAACCACTTCTGAAAGGAGTTCCTTTAATGTAACAGAAGATGCTTATGTAGTTGAGTTTGGATGGAACGAAGTAAATGAAGCTTCCTCCTACATTCTTGAAGTTAGCAATACTGAAAATTTTGCAAGTCCTGTTATTCAAAGGCAGAGTCAGGTAACATCTTTTTCGCAGCCCTGGTTTACCGATTCAAAGTTCACAGAGGGAACATGGTACTGGCGCGTTAAACCGGTATTCCCGTCTGTTTTTGCAGGGAACTCATCATTCTCGCAGGCTAGTAATTTTACAGTAGAAAGAGCGCGAACTGCAGCAGTAAATGAAGATATAAGTTTAGCAGGGCTCTTGGCGGAAACCGCACAGGAAGCAGCCCCTCCCCCTGCGGTTGCTCCGGTTTTACATCTTAATTCTCCCGCGCGGGGAACAAGAATAGACGGTTTAACGGCCTTACGCAGGGAAACTGTATTTACATGGGAATGTGAAGGAGAAATTACAAGCGCAAGATTTGTATTATCAAGAAATGCAGACCCTTTTTCCGGCACTCCTTTTATGCAAATTCAAAATCCGCAAAGAAGCATTTCAGTTGAGCTTGGCGATGAAGGAACATGGTACTGGAATGTTGAAGCTCAGACTGCAAGCGGCTTTACCGTAAGAGGAGCGCAGCACGGTATGCTGCAGATATCGGCATCTTCGATGCTGCCTGCTCCGCGTAACATGCGGCCTGCAAGGGAACACCGTATTACAATGAGCGAGCTGCAGGCAAGAAGGAGCATTAATTTCAACTGGCAGGCGGTATCCGGAGCCAATACCTATTTCTTTACAATTGTACAGCAAACAATAAGCGGAAGAAGGCTTGTTTATCAAAGTCTGCCTTTAAACCGCACAAGCTATGTACTGGAAGATTTGCATATTTTAGATAACGGAACTTTTATATGGCAGGTAGAAGCTGTAAACAGCAGACAAAACGGTACGATTGATCGGCACGGGCTTATTGCGGAAAGCACATTTATAATGGACATTATTTTACCGGGAGCAATACAGGTAGAGGGAACAGGAATCGTGTATGAAGATTAAAAATACCCGGACTGCAATCCCGATTCTGGCAATATTTTTATTTTGTTTTTTAACGCCGTTTTCATGGGCGCAGAGCGAACGTTCCATAAGAATTATCTGGAGCGGAGGAGAAAACGCTCTTCATTACCTGGTGGAACTTGATAAAATGGAACGCGGTGTTTACCAAAATTATCTGCGTGAAACTACGACATCTTTATTTTTAAGTGTTTCCCTGGCGCCCGGAGAATACCGCTACCGCGTATTTGCCTATGACATTTTAGGAAGACCGGGTGAGGGATCGAGCTGGATATTTTTTGTAGTTTCCCCTCCCATTGTTTACGATTCATACGCAGAAGCAGACGAGTTTGAAAAAGCAGACACAACAGAAACTGTACCGGAAACACAGCCTGCCGGACAGGATGATTTTTATGCACAGACAGATGCAGATTCGCAAGAGCAAAGCGATACAGCAGATAGAAGAGCATGGTTTAATACAATAGGCGCTTCTTTGGGCACTTCATTTATTGATCCTGTAATTATAGCCACGATACACGGCACCTATTCTCCGATACGAAACTTTTTTATAGAGCCCGGCTTAGAAATTGGTTTTATAAGTATATATAGTGATGTAGAAAAGTTTTATTGCATATACCCATTTGTGAATTTGGGATATTTTATGCCGTTTAGGGAAAAAGGCGGCCTCTTCGCAGGAACAGGCGCAGGTTACATGACAGGCAGCTACACATTTTCGTACGGAAGCGCTGACATTAACACCTTTGCAGTAAACATTTTTGCAGGCGTAAACCTGTTTGACATGTTAAATATTTCTTACACGGTAAGAACAAACTTTAAAAGGGCAAGCAATAAACTTGCAATTGGCTATGTTTACAGGTTTTAAAGGAGCGGTTAATGCAGGGAAATAATATTATTTTCAATTTTTGCAAATTAAAGCTTGCATTATTTGCACTTTCGTTATGCGCATTAACAGCTGCAACCTGTGTTTTATGGGACGATATAGATACATTACGGGACAGGGCAAGAGGAGAAGGTGACAAAGGCACCTTGGCTGATTGCATTGAATTTGGACATTATTGGGGCGATTGGCTTGTAATAAAGGAAGCAACAGAAGACGAAGGCGGCATAGAAGAAAGAACATGTCAGCGCGAAGGCTGTAACGAGACTGAAATAAAACATACATCTGCAACAGGAGAACCTGGACATGAGCATGATTGGGGTGACTGGGAAGAAACAACACCTGCGACATGTTTATCATCAGGAGCAGAAAGAAGAGTCTGCTCCCATAATGCATCACACTATGAAACAAGACCCATATCAGCTCTTGGACACAATTGGGGTGACTGGGAAGAAACGACACCTGCAACATGTTTAATACCGGGAGAAGAAAGAAGAGTCTGCTCCCGTGACGCATCACACATTGAAACAAACTCAATAACGGCTCTTGGACATGCTTGGGGCAACTGGATAGAAACGACACCTGCAACATGCACAGCACCGGGAGAAGAAATAAGATACTGCTCTCATGACGCATCACACATTGAAATAAACCCAATAACGGCACTTGAACACGATTGGGGCGAGTGGGAAGTTATAAGAGAAGCAACAGAGACAGAAGACGGAGAAGAAATAAGAACATGTCAGCGCGATGATTGTAACGAGACAGAGACACGATATCCGCCCGCAACGGGAGTTGGTACGCCAAGTCTTGCTTTCACGCTAATAGATAATGGTACGGCGTACTCAGTCTCGCTGGGTACGGCAACTGCTGCAGAAATTGTGATTCCTGCTGTTTATAATGAATTACCGGTGACGGAAATAGGATCATATGGATTTAGTAGTAGTAATTTAACAAGTATTGTGATTCCAAATAGCGTGACAAGTATTGGTAGTTTTGCATTTTATATCTGCACAAGTTTAACAAGTATTGTGATTCCAAATAACTTGACAAGTATTGGTGATTATGCATTTGGTGGCTGCACAAGTTTAACAAACATTGTGATACCAAACAGCGTGACAAGTATTGGTGATTCTGCATTTTATCAATGCACAAGTTTAACAAGTATTGTGATTCCAAATAGCGTGACAAGTATTGGTGATGCTGCATTTGCTCACTGCACAAATTTAACAAGTATTGTGATTCCAAATAACTTGACAAGTATTGGTGATTATGCATTTGTTGGCTGCACAAGTTTAACAAACATTGTGATACCAAACAGCGTGACAAGTATTGGTCAGTCTGCATTTTCTGACTGTACTAGTTTAACAAGCATTGTGATTCCTAACAGCGTGACAAGTATTGGTAGTAATGTATTTGCTGGCTGCACAAGTTTAACAAGTATTGTGATTCCAAACAGTGTGACAAGTATTGGTGAAAGCGCGTTTGCCTATTGTGATAATTTATCTACAGTATTCTACGGTGGAAGCGATAACACAGCTTGGTCAGCAATATCAATAGGTGCTGAGAATGAATCCCTCTCCTCAGCAACCCTCTATTACTACTCTGAGGGACATCCCGGAACAAACAACACGCACTGGCGTTGGGTAGACGGAGAGCCAACAATTTGGGCAAACACATCCGACTTCAACATAACGCTTAGCTTCTCCAATATACCACCAATCACAGCGGGACCCATATACCTTCTTGACGGTGAAGGAAGGCCTTCTTCTGTGAACATAACAGTTGCCAGCTCTGCAAACTACGATGACGGAAGCATAAAATGGTATTTAAACGGAAGCCTAATTACAGATAATATTTCCGGTACAAGAGGTCAAACACTCACCGTTAATACAACTGACTACAACAGGATAGGGCTATATTCAATCACAGTAGAAGCGCAAATTAACGGCAGATTGTACAGCAGAATTGTCACCTTCGAAGTAAAACCCTAGGAGAGGACATGGCAATTGGGAATGCGGAATCATACAAGAATAATGAAAAACTATTTGTAATGGTACTTACAAGAAACAATAATAATATGATCAGGGAAAACCTTGTAAACAAGTCGATGTTCCTGTGTGATGCGGCGGGACCAATGTCCCGACAAATTCCCTCTAAGCGGTTCAGGCTTGCCAGTTCCATGGAAGGGTTCTCGTATGATTTCGATTATCAGCTTATTAATTTTATCAAGAATTTTTACATCATCTTTGGCCCATTAGCGGTATTGAGCAAAGGCAGATTCGGAAAAACTGATCATTTCTTATTCTTCGATTGTGCGCAGGTTATGGCATCTTCCAAAGTTGAAAAAGTGATAACTTTTCCTTGCTCAACTTCAAGAATAGACTTTTCAAGATGCTCGCGATTGGCAGGGGAGCGGCAAAGATATTCTGTTTCATTTTGCTCTCTGACAAATATTTCTATATCCTGGTCAGGGTATGTGTATCTGAGTGAGTTAATGAAATTATCTCCCAATTCCTTTGTATTAAGTCTGTATGTAGTTTCCATTACAGCAATTATAACAAAAAAAGCGGCGGATTTCAATCAACAACCTCACCCTGAAGTCGAACCTAAAGGTTCGGCGAGGTTGTTGTTCTGTAAGGTATGGATTGTATGCGGGGATTTAATACCAAAAAATACAAAGCGTTATGTTGTTCAAACCGCACTGAAGTGCGGGGTATTAAACCCGCCTGCGAATAACACAGAGTAATTCAAAAGGATATAAGGAGTTCATGATGAAGACCTTCTTTGCGATAATCACCATTTTATTCACAGCCGCATTGCTTTTATCCGGGTGTCCGAACTTCCTTGTTCCCGGCGGCGAAAGCGGAACCATCCTTATATCCATAAACGGGCAGGACGAAAGAACCATAATGCCCTCTACAATACTAAATGATTTTGTCCAGTACAAACTGGATTTTACCGCAGAAACAGACGGGAATGAAGACTTTTCCGTAACATGGGAAGATGGTTTTGGAATTCTTGAATTAGCCGTGGGAGAATGGGAAGTAACGGTAACAGCGTTTCTTGAAGGTGAAAACCTGGGTGAGACAGTGCAATTACTGGAAGCTGCAAAAAGCGAGCCAAAGAGTTTTACTGTTAACGCAGGAGATAACCCTCCTGTAAATATTGAGCTTCTCCCTTTAGAAGACGGCGAGGGAACATTTAGCTGGAATATAAACTTTAACGGCAGCTTTGTAAACGCCGAAATGCAAATCTGGCGCATAGGCAAGGGCGGCAACCCAGACACCTTGTTAGGTGAAAATACTGTCGTTTTTATAAATAACAGCCAACCGCAGGGTGAAAACCTTGAAAAAGAATTTATCCTTGATGCAGGTGAGTACCGCGTTATTTTCACCCTTGCAAACAACAATGAAACAGTTAAGATAAGCGAAATACTCCATGTATATAAAAACATGGAAAGCAATTTTACATATACCTTTACAGACAGGCACTTTCCTGTTGCGCTTTTAAATTATATTTTTTCCGCGTGGAACGGCTCTGTGTGGGATTTTACCGGAGCGGAAATTATTGCCGGGCATTTTTTATATTTGGGAATAGACGGAATTAATGTTGATAACTTTAATGCTGTTGTCGGGCAGTTTAATACTCTGTGCGCGGAATTCGGTGTACCGGCAGTAAATTTAATTGGACTAAAGGTCCTTGTAGACGCCGCGCTGATTGGCATTGCAAGCGGAAATGCGGAATTTTTGGATGCCGGTAACTATGAGTACAGGGGGCAGGCGCAAACTGCGGTTACTGAACTTGCAGTGAACGGAACGGATATAAATTTTGAATGGATTGATTTTAAAACACTAACTGCAGAGGCGGGCGTTTATAACCTGGTAATAGAATTTACAGAAGCGCTTCCTTTAATTGCATTACCGGCTAACGAAATGGTATTAATCCCCGCAGGCACATTTACAAGGGGAAGCCCTGATAGTGAACCGGAGCACGTAATCAATGAAATTCTGCATCAGGTAACGCTTTCAAATAGTTTTTACATGGGCAGGTATGCGGTAACGCAGGAGTTGTATGAAGCGGTAATGGGAATTAATCCCAGTTATTATTCTTCAGATCCCCTGGTTGGTGATAATCAGGAAAGACGTCCTGTAGAGAGTGTAAGCTGGTTTGACGCTGTTGAGTTTTGCAATAAACTAAGCGAGCTGGAAGGATTTACTCCTGCGTATAACATAACTAACAGGATTCCTGAATCAGGATATCCTATAACAAGCGCAGAAGTTACAATTAATTCGAATGCAACAGGTTACAGACTGCCGACAGAAGCGCAATGGGAATATGCCTGCCGCGCGGGGACAACTACAGCCTTTAATTGGGGCACTAATCAGATAACATCAGATCAAGCTAACTTTTATGCTATCGGTAATTTATATAACGGAAGTCCTGCGGGAGTAAACCGCGGAGCAACAACAGAGGTTGGAAGATTTGCAGCTAACGCCTGGGGTTTGTATGACATGCACGGAAATGTTTTGGAATGGTGCTGGGATTTGTATGGAGCATATCCATCAGGTTCTGTGTCCGACCCCACAGGAGAGGTCTCTGGCTCGAGCCGTGTGATACGCGGCGGGAGCTGGCTCGACGGCGGGCAGTACCTCCGTTCTGCGCAGCGGGGCTACGGCGACCCATGGTACGGGGACAGCGCCTACGGCTTCCGGCTGGTGCGTCCCCACACAGACGCTCCTCTTTCCAGCATCACGGTAAGCGCCCATCCTGTGGCAACAACAGATGTAATTTCAGGGAGCATAAACGAAACCCTCTCTGTTACAGCAGCAGTTACACAAGGCGCAGCGCTTAACTACCAGTGGTACAGAAACACAAGCCCTTCTAACAACGGCGGCACAGCTATAACAGGCGCAACAAGCTCAAGTTATGCATTACCTTCAGTATTAACGCGGGGGACTTATTATTACTACTGCGTAGTAAGCGCAGCAGGCGGAGCACTGCAGGTTCGCACCAATGTAACAACTGTTAATGTTGAATCGCCAGCCATAGAAATGATCCTAATCCCCGCAGGCACATTTACAATGGGAAGCCCTTTAAACGAACCTAATCGCGGTGACGATGAAATGCAGTATCAGGTAACGCTTACAAGAAGTTTTTATATGAGCAATTATGCGGTAACGCAGGAACAATACGAAGAAGTAATGCAAGTTAATCCCAGTTATTTTTCTTCTAGTCCTCTAAGTGGTGATACACAGGAAAGACGCCCTGTAGAGCAAGTAAGCTGGTATCATGCGATAGCGTTTTGCAACAGATTAAGTATTATTGAAGGGTTGACTCCTGTTTACAGTATAACAGGTATGAGCAATACCAATCCTGATGCCTGGCTGCATTCTTTAGTACCAACAGAAAGTAATCCAGCATGGAATGCGGTAACAGCGGACTGGGATGCAACAGGTTACAGACTGCCGACAGAAGCGCAGTGGGAATACGCCTGCCGCGCTGGGACTACAACAGCCTTTAACTGGGGAACTAATCAGATAACATCCGATCAGGCAAATTTTAATGCTACTTCTACTTTATATAATGGCAGTCCTGCGGGAGAATATCGTGAAAGAACAACAGAGGTAGGAAGATTTGCACCTAATGCCTGGGGTTTATATGACATGCATGGTAATGTATGGGAGTGGTGCTGGGATGTGCATGGAACATATCCATCGAGTCCAGAATCCGACCCCACGGGAGCGGTCTCTGGATCGTACCGTGTGTATCGCGGCGGGGGCTGGAACGGCCGCGGGCTGGCCCTCCGTTCTGCGCGGCGGTACGTCAACTACCCATGGTACGGGGACAGCTACGACGGCTTCCGGCTGGTTCGCCCATACACAGACGATCCTCTTTCCAGTATTATAGTAAGCGAACATCCTGTGCCAACAACAAATGTAATTACAGGAAATATAAGCGAAAGCCTGTCTGTTACAGCGACAGTTACGCAAAGCGCAACACTTAACTACCAATGGTACAGAAACACAAACCCTTCCAACAACGGCGGCACACCCATAGCAGGTGCAACAAGCGCAAGTTATGAGTTACCCGCAGAATTAACGCCGGAGACTTATTACTACTACTGCGTATTAAGCGCAGCAGGCGGAGCGCTGCCGGTTCACACCAATGTAGCGGCAGTTTATGTTGAGTATAACATCTCACCAGTATTTGGAATTGAAATGTCCTTTATCCCCGCAGGCACATTTACAATGGGAAGCCCCGCAAACGAACCGAATCGCGGTGGCGGTGAAACGCAGTATCAAGTAACGCTTTCAAATGGTTTTTACATGGGCAAATATGCGGTAACGCAGGAACAATATGAAGCAGTAATGGGAGTTAATCCAAGTAATTTTACAACAGCTAACGGTAATCCTCCCTTAGATGATGATATACAAGGAAGACGCCCTGTAGAAATGGTAAACTGGTATCATGCGATAGCGTTTTGCAACAGACTAAGCTTACTTGAAGGGCTGACCCCTGTGTATAGTATAGAAGGTATAGACAATACCGATGCTGACGCCTGGCTGCATTCTGCAGTACCTATAGTTACTAATGCAATATGGAGTGTTGATGTAACAGCGGACTGGGGTGCAAGCGGTTACAGATTGCCGACAGAAGCGCAGTGGGAATACGCCTGCCGCGCTGGAACTTCAACAGCCTTTAACTGGGGTACTAATCAAATAACATCAGATCA
>Ga0123356_10001647_pt1 | contig 24522 bp, 25 predicted proteins | sample TergutEmb28metaG_2_FD_92546 | JGI IMG/M metagenome (GOLD analysis project Ga0123356, IMG submission 92546) | Embiratermes neotenicus P3 segment gut microbial communities from Petit-Saut dam, French Guiana - Emb289 P3 | ecosystem: Host-associated > Arthropoda: Insects > Digestive system > Gut ...
AAATGGACGCAGTGGTTCTTTCTAAAACTCTACGAAGCGGGGCTTGCCTACCGCGCTAAAGCCCCAGTTAACTGGTGCCCATCATGCAAAGCCGTACTCGCCAACGAGCAGGTATCGGAGGGGGCATGCTGGCGTTGCGATACTACCGTAACCCGGCGTGATCTTGAGCAGTGGTTTTTCCGCATCACACACTACGCCGACGAGCTCATGCGGCACGACGGTCTAGATTGGCCAGAGCGCATTAAGACTATGCAAGCTAATTGGGTAGGCCGAAGCGAGGGTGCAGAGATCTCGTTCGCCCTCGATGGTGGAGACACTAGTACCCCAGATTACCCCCGGGAGCTTAATGTTTTTACCACCCGTCCCGATACCGCCTTTGGGGTCACATTTATGGTCCTGGCCCCCGAGCACCCTCTCGTGGCAACCATCACCTCCCCCGATCGTCGTGCCGCAGTGGACGAGTATGTCCGTATGACGCGGGCCAGAACAGAAATTGAGCGGCTCTCCACCGAGAAAGAAAAGGATGGTGTCTTTACCGGGGCCTACGTCATCAACCACTTAAACAATGAGCGCGTGCCCATTTTCATTGCCGACTACGTATTGTTGTCCTACGGCACCGGGGCCGTTATGGGAGTGCCCGCTCACGACGAGCGCGATTTTGCTTTCGCCAAGCGATATAATCTGCCTGTGAGGGTAGTCATCGCCCCGCCAGACTGGCAGGGGGACGATCTTGCCGAAGCCTACACTGGCCCCGGCCGGATGGTTAACTCCGGTCCTTTTGACGGCACCCTTAATACAGCCAGTTTCTGTGCCATTACGGAATATCTCGCAATCAATGGCTGGGGGCACCCCGCCATAAGCTACAAACTGCGTGACTGGCTAATCTCCCGCCAGCGCTATTGGGGCGCCCCCATTCCAATGGTCTATTGTGCTAAGTGCGGTATCCGCCCTGTGCCAGAAAAGGACCTGCCTGTTATGTTGCCCGAAGACGCCGAATTCCGCCCCGGCGGGGATTCACCCCTAGCCTATCATGCGGACTTCCTCAATGCCACCTGCCCCGATTGCGGCGGAATTGCCCGGCGCGAGACCGATACCATGGATACCTTTATGTGTTCTTCATGGTATTTCCTGCGCTATTGTTCACCACACAATACCCAAGTTGCTTTCGACCCCCAACAAACGCAGAGATGGATGCCGGTGGACATCTACACCGGCGGGGCCGACCATGCCGTGATGCATCTCTTCTATGCCCGCTTTTTCGTAAAAGCCCTCCGTGATATGGGGCTCCTTTCCTTTGACGAACCTTTTCTCCGACTCTTCAACCAAGGGGTTATAACCTATCAGCATCAGAAAATGTCGAAGTCCAAGGGCAACGTGGTTAACCCCGATGACTATGTAAAGACACTCGGTGCGGATACGGTACGTGCCTATATTATGTTTGTCGGTCCATGGGAACAAGGTGGCGACTGGGATGATTCGGGTATTGCCGGTTTGTCACGTTTCCTGCATCGCGTTTGGGCACTGGCATTGGAACCATACCACGCATCAAGTCCGGATGAGATGGCAGAACACGCACTGACCCACGTCGTTCACCAGACCATCAAACGGGTCTCGGGTGATATGGAAAAGCTCCGCTTTAATACCATGCTTGCGGCACTCATGGAGTTCGCTAATTACCTCGGCAAGGCAAGGGAAATCGGCGGGGTAAGCGAGGCAAACTGGAACAAAGCCATCCAAACCCTCCTTCTACTGCTTTCACCCACAGCACCACACCTGACCGAGGAGCTTTGGGCGCGCCTGAATCTACCTTACAGCATCCATAATCAGAATTGGCCTGAATGGGATGATTCTCTAGCACGCTCAGATACTGTTCCCCTGCTAATCCAAGTCAACGGCAAGTTGCGTGACAAGATCTTGGTTGCACTGGATATCACCGAAGACGAAGCGCGCGACCTTGCCATGGCAAGCCCCAAGGTCCAGACCCACACGGCGGGCCATAGTATTCACCAGTGCATCTATGTGCCCGGTCGGTTGGTAAACTTGGTGGTAAAACCATGAAAGTCTCGTTTATCGGCGGCGGCAACATGGGCGAGGCTATCATCGCCGCCTTAATCACCCGCAAACTCGCTCCGCCAGGGGATATCTTCGTAGCTGATGCCAGCGTCGAACGGCAGGAGTACCTTAAGCAAAAATATGCTGTCTTTACCACCGGCAACAACTTAGAAGCAGCCGCCATGGGCGAAACCATTATCTTGGCCGTAAAGCCTCAACAATTGGACGAGGTGACCCGCGAGTTAAGAGGCCACATCCATAGCAACCAACTGGTCCTCTCCATTATTGCCGGGAAGACTTTGGCCGCCCTGCGCCAAGGACTAGAACACACAGCCATCGTGCGGGCCATGCCTAACACCCCGGCACAGATAGGACGCGGTATGACAGTGTGGACAGCAACAGATAGTGCCTCTGAGACCCACCGCACCACAGCCGAGACCATTTTGGGCGTTATGGGGTGTGCGGCCTATACCTCTACTGAGGGTGTGCTGGATATGGCCACCGCCGTCTCCGGTTCCGGGCCAGCCTATGTGTTCCTATTCATAGAAGCCTTTATTCAAGCAGGTCAGAACATAGGGCTTACCCCAGAACTCGCCCGCCTCCTCGCCTTTGAGACGATGTTAGGGGCAACGGAGTATGCTCGCCGGTCCGGTTTGGATTTGGCCACCCTCAGACGAAATGTTACCTCGCCCGGGGGCACTACTGCCGCCGCACTCAAGGTGTTAGAGGGGGACGGGCTCAGCGATCTGATGGAACGGGCCGTGGCCACCGCCTACCGGAGGGCTCAGGAACTGGGAACGTGATTAGCATAAGAAAACCATGAATTGGCTTGACGTAATAATAATTATTTCACTCATTGCCGCGCTCGTCAGTGGACTAGTCACGGGGTTCATCCGCGGTTTTCTTGCCCTTATAGGACTTATCGTCGGCATAATAGTTGCCGGGCGGTTTTACGGCAACCTCGTCACCTACCTCGGTTTTATCCGCCACGACGGCACGGCAAACGTTGTTGCCTTCGTTATCATCTTGCTTGCCATTATGCTCATCACCGTCATCGTCGCCCAAATATTGCGCACGGTCATCGCGCGTATTATGTTAGGCTGCCTGGACAGTCTACTCGGCGGAATTACGGGATTGCTCACCGGAGCCCTGGCCTGGGGGCTTCTCCTGACCCTATGGGCCAAGTTTTTTGGCGGAACGGCCCTAGAAAGTTCGCTCATCGCGCCTTTCTTGGCAACTAAGATCCCTCTGATATTATCCCTGCTACCCCCAGAGTTTGACAGCGTCAAAGAGTTCTTCCGCTAACACCCACCCCACCTCGGCGAGACCTGTCGCAAAAACAAGTTCGCTCTGGGACAAGAGGCCCTTAACACCCAGTTCTTAGGCAGTTTTTGGCAATTCGCCGGGATGGAGGGCCTGCCACCGTGCCAGTAAATCCTCGGGTGACTCCCGATTGTTCTCGTCTACGGCAATGGCCGAGATGGGACAGGTCTCCACGCACTGCGGTTCGGAATATGATCCGACGCACTCGGTACAACGCTGCGAGTCTACCACGTATGATGTTGGGCCCTCGCTGATGGCCTTGTTAGCACACTCGGCCTCACAGGCACCACAAGAAATACAATCCTCGGAAATCTTAACAACCACTTAGGCGCTCCTTATTCTGATGGTAAACCATTATAGCCCATTCCTATGAAAGGAAAAAGCATCATACCCGGCGCAGTTTGAAAGGGACCTTGCTTTCTGAGCACGATCCATACCCCGCCATCTTCCACGATGTGGGCTTGTTTGTCCAACCTAACCGACACTAAAAGTTCTCTGAGCTCGCTAACACTAACACGCCGCCTACCCAAGCGATCGTTTAATAGGCGGGACTCCTCGGCAATTTCGGAAATCACCTCGGGTGGCACGCCGATGCCGTAACCGCCACCAACAAAGGCTACGGCATCGATCTTAAGGATACGATGGATTTCCTTGAGAATATCGGGGCGCGTCATTATATAGAAAAAGGCTCCGCGCAGGATAACGAGATCGAAAGAGTGGTCCGGAAAGGCAAGTCGAGTGAGCTTCGTCTCCAGAATTCGAATGCGTCCCGAGAGGGCACGCTGGACAAGTTCCTGGCGTAGGTGATCAATATAAGCCGGCTCCTCATCGGCAATAGTCAAACTGAGATCAGGGTACCCCGTTGCCAATTCAAAGGTAATGCCCCCAGAAAATGAGCCTAATTCTAGCACCGCCCCATCGCGACGCCCGAAATAAGCCATGGCCTGGGCAGCAGTATAGGGATATACCTTCTGCCAAAGATGGTTAACTTTGATGAGATCTTGGATGTCGATGGCTATAACCCCTTCGTTCCAGCTTACGTAATAACCCCAGAAAGCATTGGTTACCGACTATCACTTGATACTCTCAACCTTCTTTTTTACTGCCTCCGCCACCCCCGTCGGCACCCAGTCATCCACGTTACCGCCCAGCCGTGCCACCTCTTTCAACAGAGAGGCACTCAGGAACTGGTACTGAGGACTAGCCATTAAACAGAGCATCTCGAGATCGGGCGAGAGTTTGTGGGTCATCATGGCTAGATCAAACTCAAACTCGAAATCAGCAGACACCCGAAGTCCCCTAACCATAACCTGCGCCCCCGCCTCACGGGCAAGCTCCACGGTTAGGCTGTGATAAGGCCATACCTCAACGTTTGGCAAAGAGGAAACAGCCAAACGGGCCAGGGCCACTCTCTCATCAAGATCGAACATGAGCTTCTTTTCCGGGGTAGCGTAAATACCTATAACAAGGCGATCGAAGAGTCGCGCCGCCCGTCGGGAGACGTCAAGGTGGCCATTGGTAAATGGATCAAAGCTTCCGGGATAGATCGCAACGGTCATTGGTTTTCCTCCTTTATGTTTATCTAGGCCATGTCTTTGCCCGAAAAAGTACGGGGGTTAAGACGAGTCAAGGTTGCGCCCCTTTTGTCATACACCCCATATCACCTACTCAGTCCCTGTCGCCAAGTCCAGCGAGTGGGTCTTGTCCGACAGTTTCCGATACACCGCAATCACACTATCACCGTGGCGGAGCTCGCGCTGGCGAGTAAGCGGACCATAGTTAGTCTCTAATGCAAAACGCGCAGAATGGGTTATGACCACAATGGTCTCGGCGCTTATTAGCCTGGAATTGGCAAGTTTGGTGATAACGCCACCAATGGCACGATCAGAGTATGGCGGATCCATAAGCACAACGCCATAACTGCCATTCTCATCACTCATGCTTTCTGCGAGACAGGTAAGTGCTGCTGAAATGTCCTGGCAATATACCTTGGCCCACTCTGCAAGGTGTGCCCGCGCCAAATTTTCCCGAATTATAGCACAGGCACGATGATCTCGGTCAACGAAGTCCACAAAGCCCGCCCCCCGGGAGAGGGCCTCGATACCCAGTGACCCTGAACCGGAGAAGAGATCTAGTACACGCGAAAAATCGGCACCTGACGCCATCAGCATAGAGAAAATGGCTCCCCGTACAAGCTCAGTGGCCGGACGTGTAGGCGCTCCCTTGGGAAACATAATGGGAACCCCTTTGGCCGAGCCCGCAATCACACGCATGATTACTGTATTATAGCCGATGCAACCCATCTGTTGCCGAAATTACCAAGATAATGGTAATAAAAGACCCTTGTTGACAAGGGCCCTCCTGCATGCTATCCTTGAGGTACTATGTACATAAAAGTGTACAGTTATCATCAAATGATAGATAATGACGAAGCCAAGGCTAATACTTGGAAGATCATGGTTATTACGCTGTGCTAGAAGCTATTCCCGCCACCGAAGCCCGGCACAATCTGTTACCTCTACTCGATCGTATCGAAAGAGGAGCTTACAGCTTCAGCATCACCCGTCACGGGCGCCCTATTGCAGTAGTATTAAGTCACGAAGACTACCAACGCATGAGTGAAACCCTGAAGCTTATGGAAAGCCGTCTTTTCTCCCAGCGCTTAAACCAAGGATTGAGTGAAGCCCGACGCGGGGAACTAATTGATTTTGACGAGTCCGCGAATGGCTAAGATATTCATTACTCCCCAGGCATCAGCCGACATTAGCACTCTCTCACCCATTGAACGCGAGCACACTCGTTGTACCCTCGCCCGCTTAGCCAATGGCGAGCTTTACGGTATCAAGCTCTGGGGACAGGACGAGATATTCGCCCTGGAAACGCCTTGGGGGGAGCGCTTCCTATATCGTTTGTTAGGTGAGGATATTCATGTCTTGAGTATTGAGCCTGGCCAATGCGTAGACATCTCGCCATCGCGCCTTAAACTTGCCGCAGTTGTGCTTGCTGGTGGGTTCGTTGCCTACCACAAGGCCATCTCCCTCAAAACGCTCGCCGACAGCTTTCTTGCCGCCGGCATTGACGACGTGGTAATAGTAGTAAACCGCTCCTATGACAATGCGCGCCAAGAGTTTAAACACCACAATATAACCCTTGTTGCAAATGCGGAGCGGGATGACTGTCTCGCCCATAGCCTGCGTTGTGGTCTCCGCCTGCTCGCCCCAGATACCCAGGCTGTACTTCTGTCGCTAGGCAACCGGCCTTTTATCACCCCCAGTATTGTCACCAGCGTCATCCGTGCCTTTAAAACCAATACCTCGCCTATCGTAGTGCCCGCTCACGAACAGATGCGCGGTCACCCTGTACTCTTTGATATCTGTCTTCTGCCAGAGTTGATGCGAGCCCGCGGCAACGTCGGTGGACGAGCGGTGCTTGCTCATCATAACAAAGAACTAACCCAAATTGAGATACCCGATGCTGGGGTACTGGAGAGGGTATGGATTAACTAACCGCTTTCACATCCGCCCGATGGGCTCTGCCGGGGGAAACCAGGGTGCCGGGGTGTCTCTTCCACCCAAAGGCTTAATTGATAACCTCCCCCTCCCGTGTGGTGAGCCCTGGCTGTAATCGGGTCGGCCTCGGGATACCAAACAAATGGTCACCGGGGCTAACTGGAACCCAAAGAACAAGTCGGGATCCAGTAGCGGCAGGGCCCATCAGACGGATGTGAAAGCAATTCTATACACCAAGGATAGTATTCTTAAATAATGACTAATGCCTACCTCTCGCCATTGTGGATCTCGCTCCGTACCGTGCTCGTGGCAACGATCATTACTTTTTTCCTGGGGATTGCCGCCGCGAGATGGCTAGCACGCTACCAAGGACGTCTGAAAAACGTATTGGACAGCCTCTTCATACTGCCGATGGTACTTCCGCCCACCGTAGTAGGCTACGGCCTCCTGCTACTTTTCGGCGCTAACGGCCCTATAGGCAAGGTACTGCTCCACCTCGGCACCTCAGTCGTCTTTTCATGGCCAGCCACCGTCATCGCAGCCGTGGTGGTGTCCCTGCCCATAATGTACCTCACCGCGCGGGGGGCATTCGAGCAGGTAGAATCCAATATTGAGGATGCTGCGCGCACCTTGGGGGCATCAGAGTGGCGCGTCTTCTGGACAGTAACATTACCGCTGGCCTGGCCCGGGGTGGCCTCAGCCACTGTGCTGGCCTTAGCGCGCGCTTTGGGTGAGTTTGGAGCAACCCTAATGCTGGCAGGAAACATCTCTGGGCGCACCACGACTATTCCAGTTGCAATATACTTCGCCATACAGGCCGGCGATAACAATCGCGCTCTCGCCCTCTCCGCCATAGTGCTTGTCTTCTCTTTTCTGTCGCTACTCGCCATCGCTTACTGGAAGGGGCGCCTACCTAAACGGAGAATTATGTCATAAAACCCTGCTGATCCGTCTAAGTCTATTATAGATGTCCGGGTATTACTTAAATGTCCCACGAAAGCCGTTAGACCTATGCTAAAAGCAACAATAAAGCGCTCCTTGCCAGGCTTTAAGCTGGATGTGGAGCTCTCCGCAGGCCATGACCTCTTAGCCATACTGGGGCCATCAGGATCGGGTAAGACTATGACCCTCCAATGTATTGCTGGGCTTTGCCGCCCCGACGAAGGCTATATTGAGCTCAATGGACGGGTGCTTTTTGATTCTTTCAAGGGGGTCAACGTGCCACCTGGAAAACGCAAGATAGGCTTTGTCTTCCAGAACTATGCCCTCTTCCCCCACCTAAGCGTGGTGGACAACATTGCCTATGGCATTCGTAGCCTGCCGTCGGCCGAGGTTGCCGACAAGGTAAGGGGGCTTTTGGACCTTTTACACTTGGGGCAACTTGGAGACAGGCTCCCTCGTCAGCTCTCTGCCGGCCAGCAGCAACGCGTGGCCATCGCCCGAGCGCTCGCCCCTGACCCCGAGGTCATCATCCTAGACGAGCCTTTCTCTGCCTTAGACACCCAGCTCCGAGAAAGGTTGGAGCTTGAGCTTCTGGCGCTCTTCAGCACCTTCAAAGGCAGTATGCTCTTGGTGACCCATGATCTTATCGAGGGCTACCGTCTTGGTTCCCAAATCGCCGTTTTCCAATCCGGCGGTATTATCCAGCAAGGGCCCAAGGAGGAGGTCTTCGGTACCCCAGTGAACCGCGCCGTGGCCCGCCTGACTGGGGTGCGCAACCAAATGGAGGGAGAGGTCGCAAGAGTACTAAACGGCAACGCAGAGGTATACATCCCCGCTTGGGATACCCATGTCAAGGCCTGTGGACACCGCTTACCGGTTAGCGTCGGCCAAAGGGTTGTTCTCGGTATCCGCCCTGAGTTTATCGAACTCACCGAACAAGCCGGGGAGAACGTATTCTCTGCCTCTATTCTCCAAGCAGTGGATAGCATTGCCGATATTAGCTGTCGCTTCATTCTGAAACAGGACACCGAAAGGCGACATCCCCTCAGTGCCACCATCGCCAAGGGCCAAACACGGGATCTCCACGAGGGTGATGATTGCCTCCTCCGCCTACCGCCAGAGCAATTAATTCTCATGAATCAGTGACCAAACTTGCACCAAGGCCAAACGGCAAGGCATACTAGAAATCGCCGGACCATGATAGACTACACAAAATATAAGAAAGACGGGTGAACCCCATGATGTTATCCAATCTAAAAGTCCTTATCCGCAGCGGCGGAGAGCTTGCTTCGGCGACAGCCTGCCGCCTAGCCGAGAGCAACTTTCGGGTAGTCATGACCGAGACCGCACATCCCGAGGCAGTCAGGCGTAAGGTCTCATTCTGCGAAGCCGTTTACGATGAGGTAAAAGTAGTCGAGGGCAAGGTTTGCCGCCTCGTAACCGACCCGACTGGAGTATTAGACTGCTGGGCCAAAGAGGAACTCGCCCTCATCGTAGACCCCACGGCCAGTATTAAAGAGGCGCTGAGACCTGACATTGTGGTTGATGCCATTATGGCCAAGCGCAACATCGGCACCCGTATGAGTGATGCCCCTCTTGTCATTGGGCTCGGCATCGGCTTTGTGGCCGGCAAGGACGTCCATGTAGTCATTGAGACCAACCGCGGGCACGACCTTGGCCGAGTACTTCGAGAGGGTATGGCCGAACCCGACACCGGGAACCCCGGGATCATTGCCGGATATGGCAAGGAACGGGTATTCCGCGCCCCGCAGGATGGGCTCTTCCATCCTGTTAAGAGTATTGGCGACATAGTAGCCGCAGGCGATGTTGTGGCCTTTGTAGACCAAACGCCAGTAACCGTTGTTATTCCCGGCATTATTCGCGGGCTTCTCCGGGAGGGTACCCCCGTTACCAAAGGACTCAAGGCGGGGGATGTCGACCCGCGCGCCCGGCTTGACTACTGCGAAAGCGTATCCGATAAAGGCCGTGCCATTGCCGGTGGGGTGCTTGAGGCTATTCTGGCCTACTATAATCGTGAGTAACCCCGGAGTCTTGGGATCAATTAAGCATAGCCGCTAAGACACGATGTTATGTAATTTTTCTGGCAGCAAAAAATATGTCCACTAATCTTACCCTTATTCGCACCACAAACCTTGCCCAAGCAATAGGTCTTCGTCCAGGAGACACCATCAGTCTTGTCGGCGGGGGCGGCAAGACAAGCTTGATGTTTCGGTTGGCCCATGAGCTCGCGGCTGGCGGGGAAAGCGTCATCACCACTACTACCACCCGCATTTTGCCACCCACACCAGAGGAATCTCCATGCGTAATATTGGATGAAGATGTTCCAACACTCATCCGCCGCGCCACCGAAGCCCTCCAGGGGCAACGCCACATCACCTTAGCCCGGCCCGACTCCAACAAGCTCAGGGGCCTCTCGCCAGAGACAATAGACTCCTTACGCCATTTAAGGATAGCGGACTATATCATAAACGAGGCTGACGGAGCATCGTGCCGACCGCTCAAAGCCCCCAACCCCACTGAGCCAATTATCCCAACCAGCACATCCTTAGTCGTGGCAATTGTAGGCATTGAGGCCATAGGACGCCCCCTTCTCCCCGAGAACGCTTTCCGTATTGAGAACATCACCCGTCTCACCGGACTCAACGAGGGCGAAAGTATTACCACTGAGGCCGTAGCGCAACTCCTCACTCACCACGAGGGCATTATCCAGCATGCATCAGGAATGTGTATTGTCCCCTTTATTAACAAAGCCGGGGAAGACCAAGTCACCCAAGCAGAAACCTTGGCAGCAGAAATCCTGTGTCGGCGTCATCAATACATAGAGAGAGTAGTTTTTGGAGAGCTCAAACGACCCGCCTACCCTTTGACTATAGCCTTGCCTGATATGAGCATGGTGGGCTCTGGGTATTAACGCTATCATTCAATAATCATTCAAGGAGGATTAATGTATCACGATATTTACCGCGAGATAGTTCGCCTCACTGAGATCGGCGAGGATGCCGCCGTGGCCACCGTCATCTCAGTCGATGGTTCCACTCCCCGCGAGGAAGGAGCCAAGATGCTAATCTATAGTAGCGGACGCACTCTTGGCACTGTGGGCGGAGGAAACATTGAGAAACAGGTTGCCCAAGAAGCACAGGGTGTCATTAAGTCCGGTAAGGCCAAGAAGCTAGCTTATCGCCTCAGCCCTCAGGGTGAGTTGGGAATGATCTGTGGTGGCGACACCGAGGTCTTTATTGAGCCTGTCACGGGCGCGCCCCGTCTATTTATCTTTGGCGCGGGTCACATCGGCATACCTCTCGCCACCATGGCCGCCCTGACTGACTATAAGGTGGTTGTCATTGATGACCGACCAGAATATGCAACCAAGGAACGCTTCCCTGAGGCAGCGGAGATCATCATCTCCGATTTTAAATCCTCTTACGACAAAATTAACGTCACTCCGGATAGCTTCATCGTCATCATAACCCATGGGCACAAGGGAGACGAGGTAGTGTTGGAAGGCGCCCTAAAGACCCCTGCCAGATATATTGGCATGATCGGTAGCAAAAGCAAGAACGAAGCTGTCTTTGGCCACCTTTTAGCAAAAGGCTTTACCCAAGACGATATAACCCGCGCACACGCCCCCATCGGCCTCCCCATACGCGCCCAGACGCCAGAGGAAATTGCAGTCAGCATCCTCAGTGAGATGATAAAATGCCGCCGCACACCACCCTAAGCCTCGTGGCAACGTCAAAGATGATGCATATTCAAGGCAGGTCGGGTAGTAACTGAGACGATTAGGAATCTTGATTACTATCTCAGTATCGGAAAAACAGCCACGAAAAGCCTGGAGCCTCACCTGCCTTGCAAATCTTCCAGCGATACATATAATTAAATGGGCGGTTCGCCTAAATAACCCCAATAAACCATCACGGAAGGAGTTAATATTATGGCTAGTGCCTGGCAAAACTCATTTGCCCAACTTCAGGAGTTCATCAAGGATAACCCTACGATCGAAATCACGGAAAACTGCATTGCCATCCCTGGCGACATACGTCCAGAGTTCTATCGCTTATTCGACATCGTACGCACGGATTTTCTGAAAGACAATTTTCCGTCATCACTTGAGAAAGGCTACGAGATCTCCAAGGAGTTCGCCCGAATTTACGGAGAGGCTATCGCTGCCAGCACTTTGGAGTCTATCAGTGTTCGCGCCGCCGTCAACTGGTTCTTGCAGGACCCAATCAATGGTCTCATGCGCTCCCTTTTTGACCCCATCTTCAGTTTAATCCGCGGTAAGTTCACCGAACAGACCTTTACTGAGAACGCAATAACCCTTGTCGACAATGCCTTCAGCGATTTTTTCCGCCATGGTTACGAGGCCTGGACAGTGCTGGGATTACTAACCCTTATGCATCCCGACAAGAACTATTTTGCTAGTTTCCGCGACTTCCACACCGATCCCGAGGTCGCCGAAAGCACCTCTAGCCCTGGCTCGCGTGAGGAATCAGTCGAGGCTATCGTTGAATCCAAAAAGCTTTCGTTTGCTGGTAGTTCCATTACTTCCTTTATTGTCCCGCGCACCGTCTTCCATTCCCCGCGCCTGGGACGTTACGTGTCCATTCACACCGATTTCTCCGAATCATATTGGCGGGCAAGAACTAAGAGCGAAAAAATGGAGTGGCTCAGCATCAAGGACTTAACTCAGGAATATGGCCGGACGCGTCTCTGGCCAGATCTCTTAGTTTATTCTGCCGACAAAGTCGAGGATCTTAACCTGGTTGCTGATTACCTTTGGGTGGCACGTCCCGACATCATCATTGAAGTAGAGGAGGAGGATGGCTGGTACGAAAAGGGTGGACTGGACATTGCCCGACGTCACGTAGCCGCTCTTAAACCGCGCTTGGGGTGTTATATCCTTTGCCGCAACACCCCACCCGCTGAGGTATACGACGAAGTCGCCCCCAAATCATCAGACCCCCAAGAGGTCGTAGACCAAGCATCCGATGTAGAGCCAGACATTACTACCTCGGGTGCAATCTTGGACCCCCAGGCCATCCCTGAATCTATAGAGCCCCCTATCCACATCATCAACACCGGCTATGACTTCAAAACCCTCGACGCCATTGTTAAGGCCATGGAGGGAACAAAGATCACAGCGGATAACTAATTAGTCTGCCCACAAATAACTGGGTTGTATTTAATACTCTTAGAAGAAAGGGGGTGTCCAAAACCGGACACCCCCTTTCTTCTTTCATCAGCTAGTACCCCGACCCTGGGTGGTAAGAGCGCGGGGTAATCATATTGCCCCGATAGATAAAGCTCGTGCAAGAACCGATAACCAGCAAAGTATCGACCTTGACATCCTTGGCATCCAAAGCTCCAAGGGGCAATACAATAACCTTTTCTCGGCGAGACGTCGCGTCGGTCACCAACCCCACCGGTGTTTCCGCAGAGCGCGCTAGAAGGATTAGATCCATGGCACGCTTAAGGCGGTCGGCTCCCATCTTGCCTCGCGGATTGTAAATGACAACAACAAAATCCGCGGCGAGGGCCGCGGCGAGGGCCGCTTTGACATCACGCCAAGAACAACCGCGATCTGCTAAGGAAATCACGGCATGGTTGGCCCCCAGCGGCGAACCCAACTTGGCGGCGGCGTAGTCTCCCAGTGTCAAGCCGGGGATAACCGTTACCGGGATATCAAGGTTATTGTCTTGGAGGTAGCCATAAAACGTACTGGCAATGGCATAAATACCGGGGTGACCTATGCTTACAATGGCAACGTCTAGCCCTGCTAACGCCCGGGCTGCTGCTAATCGCGCCCGCTCCAGCGGGTTGTGGTCGGGAGTCAACGTCTCTTTTCCTTTGATAATACGCCGCAAGCGACGCAGGCAGTTGCTGTGACCCACCACAACCCCCACCATCTGCAACACGGCACGCGCCTCGGGGGTAAGATAGGCCGTACCCCCGGGTCCAAGACCAACAAGAAAGACCGTACCTGCCATCGTTCCTCTAGGATAGCGCGGCGAGGGAACAGGCGTCAACAGCAAGCCCGATCACAAGGGCAAACCCATGGCAGGTTGACAGAAATGTCTGTGCCTATTACAATTTGGCGCTAACAAAGCAAGGCTTTTTTCAGGAGAGGAAAAGTGAATATTACCTTATTAGAAGGCTTCCATGTGGCCTCCACCTTCGAGAAAGTAGCCCTCATCGGCGTTATTGCCATCGCCATAATTGGGCTTCTTTATGCGTGGTTGCTCACCCGACAGATTCTGCGCGAGCCGGAAGGCACGGAGAAGATGAAACACATCGCGGGCGCTATCCGCAAAGGCGGCAACGCCTATCTCTTGCGCCAGTTCCGTACCATCCTTTTGCTTATCGTCATCCTCACTATTTTTGTCTTCGTAACTGGCTGGTTCGCCAGCGACACCTCAGCCTATGGCAACCCTGCGTGGCTAATCGGTCTTGGGCGCGCCTCTGGCTTCCTTATGGGTGCCATTTTCTCGGCCCTTGTAGGCTACATCGGCATGAACATGGCCCTCCGCGGCAACGTCCGTGTAGCCCAAGCCGCACGTTCAAGCTTCGCCAAGGCCCTCCAAATTGCTTATCGAACCGGTACCATCACCGGCATGCTGACCGATGGGCTGGGCCTCCTCGGTGGTACCCTGATCTTCCTCATCTTCTTTAAGGATGCCCCTATAGTACTTGTAGGCTTTGGCTTCGGCGGCACCCTGATCGCCCTCTTTATGCGTGTAGGCGGCGGCATCTACACCAAGGCTGCCGACGTAGGGGCTGACCTTGTGGGTAAGGTAGAGAAAGGTATCCCCGAGGATGATCCACGCAATGCCGCCGTAATCGCCGATCTCGTTGGTGATAACGTAGGTGACTGTGCCGGCATGGCCGCTGATATCTTTGAATCATACGAGGTTACCATCGTCTCGGCCATGATTTTGGGACTCTTAATCACCAATATTACCGGAGAACTCTACTGGATTATTTTCCCCCTTCTCGTGCGCGCTGCCGGGGTTTTTTCATCAATTATCTCAACCTACTCAGTGCGCGCCTTACGCGACGGCGAGAACGCCATGAAAGCCATCCATCGCGGGTACTGGTTAGCCGCCCTCATGTCAGTGGCCTCCTTTGCCATCTTCGCTTATTTCTACTGTCGTGATTGGCGCTTCTTCTGGGCAACCTCAGTTGGCGTACTCCTCGCCATTGCCATCAACTATATTACTGACTACTATACCGGCACCGATAAGAAACCGGTGAAGGAAGTCGCCCAGAATACCAAGACCGGCGCGGCAACAACTATTCTCTCCGGACTTGGTTTCGGTTATGAATCATCAGTGGTGTCCATCATCGTCATCGCCCTGTCCATCATCGCCTCAGCCATCATCTGGGGTAATGAGAGCGGCACCATCATCTATATTTTCTACGGCGTGGCCTTGTGCGGCATCGGCCAGTTAACCCTCACTGGCAACAATATCTCTATGGATGCCTTCGGCCCCGTGTCGGATAACGCTAATGGTATCGGCGAGATGGCTGGACTCGAACCTAAGGCCCGCCAAACCTTGGCCGACCTTGATGCTGTAGGTAACACCACTAAGGCCATAACCAAGGGTATTGCCATTGCCTCGGCTGTTCTCGCCGCTGTAGCCCTCTTCGCCGCATTTTACGCCGACTTCCAGCTTGAGACTATTAATCTCATTCAATGGAAAGTCTTTGTATGCTTCCTTATAGGCGGGGCTATCCCCATGCTCTTCTCGTCCCTTACCATAAACGCTGTGGGGCGCGCTGCGTTCTACATTGTGAACGAGGTACGCTACCAGTTCAAACATATCAAGGGTCTCTGGGAAGGAACCGCCGAACCCAATTACGGACGTGTTGTGGACATATGCACCAGCGCTGCACAGAAAGAACTCCTCACCCCCGCCCTTTTGGCCATTATCTCCCCCATTGTTATCGGTTTCCTCTTCGGCCTTGAGGCTTTAGCGGGCTTTTTGGCCGGGGTTATCCTTGTAGGACAGCTCCTAGCGGTCTTTATGTCGAATGCCGGTGGTGCTTGGGACAACGCCAAAAAGACCATTGAAGACGGGCTTCACGGCGGGAAAGGCAGTGATGCCCATAAAGCCAGCGTGGTAGGCGACACCGTAGGCGATCCCTTGAAGGACACTGCCGGTCCAGCCCTAAACCCCTTAATCAAAGTCATTAACCTTGTCTCAGTGCTTGCCGCCTCGCTCATGGTTATCTCAGTTGGCGGCCGGTTTGAGGATCGTGGTTTTGACGCCCTGTCCATTACCGTAATCGCCGTAGGCATGACTATTATTATCGCTTCTCTTTGGTACTCCCGCCGCCAAATCTCCTTCGGGCGCGAGGACAGCGAATAGGATCTTAACCCCGTTCCCCTGCAGCTAAAAAAGGGAGACTTAAGTCTCCCTTTTTTATTTAGGTATCAGCATAACACCGACAACTTGCAGAAACTCGCGATACAAGATATACTTAGGCCGTGTGGCCGGGTTGGGCGCATAAACATACCCCAGGTAAACTTGCAGGAGGTCAATTTGAACGAATTGTTTATCGCGCTAATATGCGGTATAGCTGGCTTGATAGTCGCCGCATTCTTTGCAATCTACGTCCTAAAACAGCCAGAGGGCCAAGCCAAGATACGTGAAATTTCAGTCAGTATCAGACTTGGGGCACTCGCTTTCCTGCGACGCGAGTACCGTATGCTGAGCCTGTTTGTAGTTATTATCGGGGTCATATTAGGGATTATCCCGGCTCTGGGGTGGGCGGTTGCCGCCACATTCATATTTGGGGCAATAACATCAGCGCTGGCGGGCTACATCGGCATGATTGTTGCAACCCGCGCTAACTCCCGCACCGCAACGGCAGCAGAGAAGAGCCTCAATCAAGGCTTTAAAGTTTCATTCCGCGCCGGGTCTGTCATGGGGCTTTCGGTGGTCAGCATCAGCGTGGTTGGCCTCTGCTTAGTTTTCTTTATCTTTCAGAACAACCCTGATTTTCTTAAAATCATCCCTGCATTTGGCTTTGGCGTATCTGTCGTAGCCGTCTTTGCCCGTGTAGGCGGCGGCATCTACACCAAGGCTGCCGACGTAGGGGCTGACCTTGTGGGTAAGGTAGAGAAAGGTATCCCCGAGGATGATCCACGCAATGCCGCCGTAATCGCCGATTTTGTTGGCGACAACGTAGGTGATGTGGCCGGCATGGGGGCCGATCTTTACGAATCATATGTTGACGCCATCATTGCCACCGTCACCTTAGGTGCTATCGCTGTCTTTTCGCCCGCCTTAGGCAGACTCCTCGTACCTGATATGCACACCGCCTGGTTAATCCCCATGCTTATCGCCGCCTCCGGAATTGTTGCCTCCATAATCGGCATCTTCTTAGTACGCATAAGCAAGAAGCAAGAGATGCACGACCTGCTAAACGCCTTGCGCCTCGGGACTTGGGTTGCCTCTGTTCTTGCCGCCGGGGCAGCATTCCTCATAGTAAAGCTCACCCACGCCGACCTCGGCATCTTCTGGGCCATCTTGGCTGGCCTCGTGGCCGGGGTGCTTATCGGTGAGACCACTAACTTCTTCACCTCTTATACCTATAAGCCCGTGCGCGGTATCGCCAAAGCCTCAGAGACGGGGGCTGGCACCAACATTATCAGTGGTTTTGCCTCCGGTCTCATGAGCACTTTACCCTCGGCTATAATCGTGGCTATAGCCATTATCTTGGCTTATAAATTCGCCGACGTATATGGTGTAGCTGTGGCTGGCATCGGCATGCTCGCCACCTTGGGCATTCAGAATGCCACTGATGCCTACGGCCCCATTGCCGATAACGCCGGTGGCCTTGTAGAAATGGCTGGTCTGCCGCGCGATATTCGCCATCGCACCGACACCCTGGATGCCTTGGGCAATACCACCGCTGCCGCTGGGAAGGGTTTTTCCGTTGGCTCAGCTGCCCTCACCGCCCTAGCCTTACTCCTCGCATACACCAATGCCGTAGGGCTGAGAGCCGATGATCTCTCCATTCTTAATGCCCACGTCATCGCGGGTTTTGTCCTGGGGGCAGCATTGCCCGCCGTTTTCTCATCCCTTGCCCTCAATGCCGTAGGAAAGACCGCCCATGGTATTGTGAATGAGGTCCGTCGCCAATTTAAAGAGATAGCAGGAATCATGGAGGGCACCAGCTTACCAGACTACGCCCACTGTGTAGATATTTGCGCCCGTGATGCCATCAGCAAAATGATCGCCCCCGGTCTAATTACAATAATATCTCCGATAGTTGTCGGCTGGCTTATCGGCCCAGCTGGCCTGGGAGGATTCCTTGCCGGTGCAACGGTCACAGGGCTTATCTTGGCCGTGACTTTCTCCAACGCAGGTGGTGCCTGGGATAACGCCAAGAAATTGATCGAGACTGGGGTTAGGGGTGGCAAGGGATCCGATGCCCACCGCGCGGCAATTATAGGCGATACCGTAGGCGACCCCATGAAGGATACGGCCGGACCATCACTTAACATCATGATCAAACTGGCCTCCATCATCGCCCTTGTGTTGGCCCCCGTGATCGCCAATTTCACAGGTATTATTTAGAAACAGACAAAAGCTTAGACAGAACATTACCCCCTGTGCCCGTCACAGGGGGTAATTATTTTGCCAAACAGACCATAACGAGTGCGCCATCGCGCACAAGAAATATCTCTGCGAAGGTAAATATTACCCAGAACACTACGCATTACGTGCTACTCAACCCCTTACTTTGCTATAATCACTTCATGGTCTTAACCGAGGATATCCCAACCCAGACCCCGCCAAAGCGCATTTGGGGCTTCTGGCCCACTATTGGCTTCTCGGCCGTTATTCTAACGGCCTACAACGTAACGCAGCTATTTGTTACGTTAGTCGTCATGGTTATTCAGCTTTATACCAATCAGACAGGCCTCCAAGAAGCCTGGGAGGGCTTAACCAGCGGACTTGTTTTTTCCCTAGCCATAATTACCTCGACAGTAATAGGCTTGCTATTGGTTGCCGTCTTTATTCGTATTCAGGGATCCGTCTCGCTTGCCGACTACTTGGGCTGGAAACCAATTAGACCCAGGATCATCCTCCGCCTTGTTCTAATCTCTGTGGTGATGCTTGCGGCCGTACTCATTATTGGTGGCATTATTGGAGATGACGGCGATGCGAGTTTTACCACCGAGCTTTACGGCAACAGCGGAAATGTTCCCCTTTTTTGGCTGGCAGTAATCTTCTTTGCCCCCTTATTTGAAGAGGTTTTTTTCCGCGGTTTCCTGTTTGTGGGGCTGCGCGCCTCACGGGCCGGCCCGGTCACCGCCATCATCATAACCTCACTTCTTTGGGCAATTATGCATCTTCAATACAACCTCTTTGGCATCGCTCAGATACTCAGCATTGGCATTATCATGGGCATCGTCCGCCATAAGACAGACTCCCTCTGGAGCCCTCTTATTATCCACATCCTGTGGAATGCCGCCGCCGTGATATCAATGGCCCTTTATGTAAGCCCCGGCGGCTAGCAAATGGTTTTGACAAAAGTGCCAGTCGTGTACTAACATCCTTGCGATATGTCAGCCCTCATTGTTAAAAACCTCGTCAAGAGCATCGGTCATAAGCAGATCCTAAACAACCTCTCCTTTGAGGTTAACAAGGGCGAGGTTTTCGGCCTCATCGGCTCCAACGGGGCAGGCAAGACCACAACCCTGCGCACTATCGCCACCCTTTTACAAATTCAGTCCGGGGAGATTAGCGTTTTGGGACTCAAACTCCCCCAGGAAGCCAGTGATGTGAGGCGCATCCTCAGCTATCTCCCTGAGGATGCCGGGGCTTACAAGCATCTCAAAGGACGCGAATACCTCAAGTTCGTTGCTGCTTTCTTTGCCCATCAGGGGAAACCAGCCGATATTGTGGCGCGGGGGACTGCCATCGCCGCCCTCGGCGAGTCAATTGATGACCGTATAGATACCTACTCCAAAGGCATGACTCGCCGCCTGCTCATCGGGCGAGCCCTCATGACCTTACCTCAACTCGCTATCCTTGATGAGCCCAGTTCAGGCCTAGACGTAGTAAACGCACGCGAGGTGCGCCGTACTATCCAAGAGGCCGCCAGAAACGGTATGACTGTACTGTTATCATCGCATAATATGCTTGAGGTTGAGCTTATGTGTGACCGTGTCGCCCTTATCCACGACGGACGCATCGTAGCCTCCGGAACCCCTCGTGACCTCAAGGCGCGTTATCAGGCCACTGATATTGAGGAGGTCTTCATGAAGGTGCTGGCAGAAAGTGCCGCCCCGGGGGAATAGAATTATGTTGACCACCCTCATCCGTAAAGAAGTCAAAGAGATGCTGACCCGCTCCACCATCATCGCCATGGTGGTTATGGCCGGTATCTTCTCTTTCATTGGAAGTTTCATTTCCAACACTCAGGATGAGATAACAACCAGCATCATTGAAGGCACGACGGTTGTGGCCGTAGAAAATCACGACAGCGGAAAATACGCCGCTATCTTCGTGGCCGCCATCAACGAAAAGGCCAATGTAGCCTATTACGGTCCATCACGCGAGGAGGCCCGCTCTGCCCTTGATGCTCAAGGGGGTATGGCCCTCATCGCCATTCCTGCAGATTTTAGCCAGAATATCGATGCAGGCCACCAAGCTAAAATTGCTGTGCTTTGGCTTATGCAAGGCGCAGGAATAACCGATGCCTTACCCGGAGCAGTAATAGACTCCCTGCTAAATATGGCTAAACTGGAGATTTCCCGCGAGATGATCGCCAACAGTTCCTCCCTGAACCCCGACATCGTGTTCGACCCAACAGGCATAGACAATACTACCGAGTTCAACGGCACAACTATTGATGATCTCACCCCGGGCGAGATCAATGCCCTCATTAGCACCCGCACTTTGATTATCCCCATCGCTATCATGATGCTTGTCATTATGGGTTCAACCTCAGTGATTTCCTCTATGGGTATGGAGAAAGAAAACCGCACCCTGGAGACCCTCCTCAGTATGCCCATACGACGAAGCCACATCATTCTAAGCAAAATCATCGGCTCAGCTATAGCGGGCCTTATACTAGGGCTCTTCTATATGGTGGGGTTTTTCAACTATTTCAACTCCATCAGCGGCTCCTCAAGTAGCCTCGCCGCCCTAGAACTTGGTGTCGTGGACTACGTACTCATCGGCCTCACCGTGTTCGCCGCCCTCCTCGCTGGGCTCTGCCTGGCCATCATCTTGGGGACATTTGCATCAAGCTACCGCCAGGCACAAAGCTTAACCTTCCCCATCATCGGCCTCGCTATGTTGCCCATGATGGTCACTATGTTTATGGACTTCGGCACAATGTCCCCCGTCCTCAGGGTCATTATCTTTGCTATCCCCTTCTCCCACCCCATGATGGCCATGAAGGCCCTTATGCTAAACAACTATCCCCTGGTAATTGGCGGCATCCTCTATTCCCTGGCTTTCACCGGGGTAATGGTCGCCATTACGGCACGCATCTTTACCACCGACCGCGTAATCGTGGGCTCAGCGCGTAGATTAAAACTACCAATAAAAAGGTAGCCCCACCTACTCCCGGGATTGCCACCAAGGCGGGTGGCTCTTGGTTTTTAGCATCCCATACCGGATAGTCGCCCTTGATAGTTTGTTATGCTAAACTTACCTCCTAAGGGAAGCGAACGTGGACTTTGATATATCCCCCCTACCTAATGACCTTATGCGTCTTGGTGAGCTTAAAAAGCAAGCCCTCTCTGGCGGCGGCCAAAAGCGCATACAGATCCAGCACGAGTGCGGCAAACTCACAGCTCGGGAGAGGCTGAGCCTCCTCCTAGATGAAGGAAGCTTTGAGGAGTTTGGGGCCTTTGTTCTCCCCCATATGACCGAGTTTGGACCAGACGAAGAGCAGTATCTGGGCGATGCCGTGGTCACTGGTACAGGCACAATAGACCAACGCCGGGTATTTGTCTATGCCCAAGACTTCACGGTGCGAGGCGGCTCCATCTCTGAGGTTGTGGGACTTAAGATTGAGCGGCTCATATCACGGGCCATGGACAACCTCGCCCCGGTCATTGCCATTTTTGATTCAGGAGGGGCACGCATCCAAGAAGGTGTTTCCGGCTTAGCCGGGGTAGGCAATATGCTCTGCGCCCACGCCCTTGCCTCGGGCGTCGTGCCTCAGATTTCCATCGTGGCGGGCCCCTCTGCCGGCGGTGCCGTCTACGGACCTGCCCTCACAGACTTCACGTTCATGATACGTGGCATAGGGCAGATGTACATTGCCGGTCCAGATGCGGTCAAAGCGGCTACTCACGAAGATATTAGCCATCAAGATCTCGGCGGAGCCTTTGTCCACACCGACCACAGTGGGGTTGCCCACTTTTTGGCCGAAACCGAAGAGGGGTGCTATAGCGAAGTACGCCATTTGCTGGGCTTCTTGCCTCAAAGCTGGAGGGGAAAATCCCCGGAATACCCCTTGAGTGATGACCTGGGACGCACAGATGCATCCCTGCGCACCATTATCCCAAACCCACCTAACCTGCCATATGATATGAAGCAGATCGTCACGAGTATTGTGGACGCAGGCGATTTTTTGGAGATCCACCAACGCTACGCGCCCAACATTTTGGTAGGATACGCCCGACTGAACGGGGAAACCGTGGGTATAATCGCCCAACAGCCCTCAGTGCTCGCCGGGGTGATAGATATTAACGCCGCCGACAAAGCTGCCCGCTTCATCCGTTGTTGCGACGCTTTTAATATCCCCTTGGTAAGTCTAGTGGACGCCCCGGGTTTCCTACCGGGATCAGACCAAGAACGTCACGGCATTATTCGCCATGGTGCCAAGCTCATTTTCGCTTACACTGAGGCAACCGTACCCAAAGTCTCGGTTATCGTTCGCAAGGCCTACGGCGGGGCATATATCGTCATGGGTTCCAAGCATCTCCGGGGCGACGTCAACCTCGCTTGGCCAGGGGCAGAGATTGCCGTCATGGGGGCGCCGGGGGCGATAAACATCATCTCGCGCCAAACTATTGCCGCGGCCGCCGACCCCGAAAACGAACGCCGGAAGCTTATCCGCGAGTACGAAGAAAAGTTTAACAACCCCTATATTGCCGCCGCGCGGGGTTACATTGATGATGTGATTGATCCTGCCGAAACTCGTCCCAAGATTATTAGAGCCCTTGAGATGCTAAAACACAAAGACCAACGCAACCCTCCCTGCAAACACTCCAGCATCCCGCTGTAGGTATGCACCATGGGGTTGCCCCCACTATTACTTAGGTCCCCCACCAGGGTGAGTATCAGTACTTTTGCATAAATGGATGCCGTGATTACGGCTACGCCCTGTCAATAATTAATGTGCTCCCCTGCCAAAGATCAGCTCACTTTGCGTATCACCCCGATCACCCGACCTTGCACCAAGGCATTCCCTGTTGGGGTATAGATCGCCCTCATGGCACTGTTCGCTGGCTGAAGCCTAACCCGGCCGCGCTCTGCATAGAACTTTTTGAGGGTGATCTCTTGCTCATCTCTAAGCCAGACCGCCGCCAACGCCCCGTTTTCCACCGAGCTCACGTGTTGCATAAGGACTATGTCGCCATCGCCGATAAGGGCGTCAATCATGGACTGCCCTTTCACGCGTAAGGCATATACTTCTTTTCGGCCTTGGAGCATCTGCGACGGCACCCGTAATCGCTCCGCAACCCCCAACTCACCCCATGTGTCTTGATCTGGCACGGGGATGGGATTGCCCGCAGCAATCGTGCCAATAAGAGGCACCTCGGTGCGGGCATATGCGGTCAGCCCAATACCACGCGAGATACCATGCTGGCGATTGATGAGTCCTTTTTTCTCCAGAATCTTGAGGTTATAGTCGGCAACTGAGGTAGAACTCAATAGGCATCCAGACACAATGTCGCGTACACTAGGCGGATAGCCATAGACCCGCCGAAAGGAATCGATAAACTCAATGATGCCCTGCTGGCGCTGGGTAAGACGAGCGCCACAATCGGGACTGGTTTCGCCCTTAACCATAAGTGATTGCTCTTGAGGGATTTGTTTCATGATAAATATTTCTAAGATGTACTGTCAATATTATTGGAGCATTCAGTACCTGCGGGCACCGTCAGATAATAACAAAGCCAAGGGCACATCCATGCAGGCCCTTGGCTTTAGACTTACCTATGTGGTTGACTACGCAGTCTAGGGGGTATCAGTATTGTTTAGCTTTTTAGCTAGGCGGCTCTTGCGGCGCGCTACGGCATTCGGGTGCAAAATACCTTTATCGGCGGCGCGGTCGAGCTGGCTTTCTGCTGCGCGAAGGGCTCCTGCAGCGGCTTCTTTATCATCGCCAGCCACGGCTTCCCGAGCAAGGCGAACGACCGTCTTAATCTCGCTACGCGCTGACTTGTTGCGCTTCTGGCGAGTCCGAGATACCCGGATATCTTTAAGGGCAGACTTGGTATTAGCCAAAACAGTACCTCCTATAAATGCAAAGTAGTATTATACAGGAAAGCTGGCGCAGTGGCAAAATCACCTTCGCGTAAAATATTTGTAGGTTTTTAGGCACAAAGTAATAAGAGGCCGCCCAGAAGTGATTTAATACTGTTTGGAAACACAAATAATCACAAAGGAGGCAGCCTCTTATGGAAACAACT
>Ga0123356_10001648_pt1 | contig 24519 bp, 16 predicted proteins | sample TergutEmb28metaG_2_FD_92546 | JGI IMG/M metagenome (GOLD analysis project Ga0123356, IMG submission 92546) | Embiratermes neotenicus P3 segment gut microbial communities from Petit-Saut dam, French Guiana - Emb289 P3 | ecosystem: Host-associated > Arthropoda: Insects > Digestive system > Gut ...
ACTCTCGCACGCCCGGCCCTGGTGAGCGGGCAGAAAATATTTTGTGCCAAAAAAGTTTTTAACGGAATTTTCGAGGCGGTAGAAAGTCTCGCTTCCCGCATAACTGTCATCCGCTTCCATCATAGAGGCAACCTGCCGGTCGCTCATGGCGTTTACGCCGCTGTCTGTGAGCATATCCATGAATACGTCCCGGTTCTTAAGTAAAAACGTATTGTTCCCCGCCTCTTTAATCGCTTTGAGGCGCTCTTCTACAGGAATAAGATTGAGTTTTTGGATGATGCGCACCTTGTGCATTTCTAATGGGAAAGATTCGCCTGCGTAAAATTTTACATTAGCCATTTTGAAAATAGTTCCTTATTTTTATGGGAAACGGATTGGGAATTTTCGGATGTATATTTAATTATATACTGTATATAATATATATTATATACATAATATATTCTATCACTTTTAGTAAAGGATAGTAAAATGGCTGATTTAAAAGGTACAAAGACTGAAAAAAATTTGATGGAGGCGTTTGCGGGGGAGAGTCAGGCGCGTAATAAGTATACTTATTTTGCCGGAAAAGCGAAAAAAGAGGGGTATGAGCAGGTAGCCGCTTTTTTTGAGGAGACCGCGTTAAATGAGAAAGAACACGCGAAGATTTGGTTTAAGCTGCTTTGCGGCGGAGAGGTGCCTTCTACAATAGAAAATCTGAAAGCCGCCGCCTCCGGTGAACATGAAGAGTGGACAGAGATGTACAAACGCATGGCCGCCGACGCCCGCGAAGAGGGGTTTGATCATATCGCGTTTTTGTTTGAGGCTGTTGGCAAAATAGAAAAAGAGCATGAGGAACGCTATGCTAAATTGCTAAAAAACATAGAGGCAAACAGCGTCTTTTCTAAAACAGAGAAGCAAGTTTGGATCTGCCGCAACTGCGGACATATTCACGACAGCGAAAACGCTCCCGTGAAATGTCCGGTGTGCGTACATCCTCAGGCGTATTTTGAAATTAAGGCTGTTAATTACTAATCACGGAGGTTAAATTGAAAATTTCAGCGTGTTGGATCGCCAAGAACGAAGCGGATAATATAAAACAGTCTATAGAGAGTGTTATTGATATAGCCGATGAACTCATTGTTGTTGATACTGGGTCAACAGACAACACTGTTGAAGTTGCCAAGTCGTTTGGCGCACGCGTTGAACATTTTCAATGGATAAATGACTTTAGCGCCGCGCGTAACCATGCGCTTTCGTTTGCTACTGGCGACATAATTATTTTTCTTGACTGTGACGAATGGTTCATACAAAAGCTTGGGTCGTCCGACCGCGATTTCATAGAGAGTCTTTATAATAAAAATCCTAAATTAGATCATGTATCCGTCAAGTGGATAAACATTGACAAACAGACTGGCGCTTTTCTTGGCGAGAGCGTCGTAAACCGCATTTTTGCGAACAAAGAGAGGATTCGCTACAAGGGCAGAATACATGAGCATCTTGATACTCCTGGCGGAATGAACGGTCTTTTGGTAGTTGACAGGCTCGCTCTTAATCACAGCGGATACACCAAAACTCTTGTGGCCGGTAAACTGAGCCGTAACACGGAGCTGCTTGAAGCCGCCGCGCTTAACGATACTAAAGAGGGGAGTCAGAACTGGGTTCGTATACAGACGTATCTTGTAAGAGAGTATTTTAACGCCGGTCAAACAAAAAAAGCTATCGAAGCGCTTCGCGGCGCTCTCAAATATATGCCGGTGCTAAAAAGGCTCTGTACTTTTCATGACGAAGAGTTTCTTAACAACATATACACTATGATTTGGGCGGCCTCCAAAGAGCGCGGCATGGTTAGCAGACGCGAAATTTACAGCAAGCTGATCAATATGTTTAAAACTGTTTATACTAAATATCCGGGTACTGCCGAAATAGAGCTCTATTATCAGGCAAGTTTTGACATAAAAGAGGAAAGCTTTTTAAAAGATCTCGCGCCGGCTGTAAATGAAGCCGCGCGTATGCTTAAAGCGCATCCCGCCGCTGTTTCTTACTACAGAGATTATGAGCGTTTTATATATGAAAGAGCGGCTCTCGCGGCATGGAGGCGCAGCGACTATATAAACTCTATGGAATACTCCATGAAGGCGCTCAAAAATACGGCACGGTATCAGACATGGCTTATCGCAATTCTGCTGACGTCCTTAAAAGGACAGCCGCCTCAGGAGATTATTCCCTTTATTAATACCATATATAAAATTGACGATCCGCAAGACCTCGATTTTCTAATAAGCACGCTTAACCGTGAAGGTTTTAATGACGTTTACTCATGGTATCTTAAAAAACGGATGGAACGCGACGGCGCCAAGGGAGCTGTGCGTACAGGCGATTATTTAAGTTTGATGCTTGTAAACCAAAAATATGACACGGTAGTTGAAGCCGCCGCGCAGAGTTTTGGAGCCGGCAACAAAACCGAATCTCCAAAATATCTCTTCTTAGCCGCCGTATGCAGCGGTTCGCCTGTTATTTTTGAAGCATATCCGCAGCCGCTTGCCCCCTATTCACATATCCTGAGCGCATATTACAAAGGAGAGCCGCTCGCGGCAATATCAGACGCCGATTCATCTTTACTTTGGGACTCATACTCAGCTATAGCTTTTGCGGCAGGATTTGAAACCGCCGACCGCTTTTTGTCAATTTTCAGAATTAATCCGGCGTTATGTTTCAGAGTGAAAGCCGCCTGCTGCGAAGTAAGCGGTTCTTACGATAAACTTTTAAATGAAGACGCCGCTAAAATTGACAAACTCGACTTTTCATGCCGCTGCTTCCTTATTCAGGCGCAGATCAACGCAGACCGTTTTGATGAAGCGTATCAGCAGATAGAAAACTTCCTGAGCGCGGATATAATGGAAGAAGATCTTTTCCACATGTTACTAGTAATAGCGGAAGTGGCGGACGGCGAACCTGGCGCAAAAGCGCGCAGTCTTTATGACCGGTACATTACCGCGTTTGATTCCGTTATTGATCTTAACGACGTAATAAGAACCGGCGCGGTAATTGACGACGGCGATAAAGTACAGCGGCAGATGTTTAAAAAGCTTAACAAAGCTGAACTTGATAAAATGTTAGAAAATGAAGCGCAAATGCCGGCTCCGGCTCAGCTTGCAGATCTATGGCGTAAATCTGCGGAAATTTACAAGCGGAAAAACATTCTGTCGGAAGCTATACATTGTCTAATACGTCTTTTGGCTCACAAAAGCGCCCAAAAACCTGATATCGAAGCATTGTCGGCTCTCTTTAAAGAGCTGAAAAATTCTGATTTGGCGGATTATGTGATGGGGCAGATGGGGTAGGGTTTCAACGTTTTAACCCTAGCGCAAAATGATGGAAATATTTGTTAATAGACTCAAAATCATTTGCGCTGCTATTGTCATTTAAAAAAAGTTCGCATAAATACTCTCTTGTCCGCGCAATTTCTCTAAGGGCGCTTGGTCTTAATTTGCAGCTGAGAGTACGGTCAATCAATTCCAAAGCTCTTTCAAAAGCCTTTTGGGAGTATTTAGGATTACCTTTTGCTCTCCAGGAGCTTGCGCGGTAAACCTCGCTTCCGATGTTTGCCATCTGCTCCATAAGGCTCATTTTTTTCCAGCGTTCTAAATCGTTATCATTCATAAATTTTTGCCCTTACAATTTTTCTGATTATCTCCACTTTATAAGAATATAACTAATTTTCATACCCAAATGTCATACTTACCTTTTATTGTATTGATGATATATACTATATTATATAATGAGTGGCAGTAGAATTTTTTTCAAAATTTCAAGCAATAAACATCTCGGAAAAACAGATGCGCAAATATCACCAAAAGATGATTCTCGAACTTCTAAAAACTTTAGAGGAAGCAACAGACAATCTAAAAAAGCTGTTCTCTAAAAAAGATCTGCAAAACCTCACAAATTTATTAGCCGACTGCCAGGATGGCGCAGTACAAATCGGACAATTTATTGAGCAGATGACAGAAGACAAAGGGCAGAAGTCGAAAGTCGAAAGTCAAAAGTCAGAAGACTTAGGACTTAGGACTGAAGACTTTGGACTGAGGACAATTTTCCTACTCGAAGAGTACTGCGAACTTTTGTACAATGCAAACGAAGAGCTAAACAAACCGGAAAGTGGCGCCGGTCCAATCAAAAAACTGCAAAAGCAGATCATAAAAATAGAAGAGAGTGTTAAAACCGATTTAAAGCCCAACAAAATAGAAGTAGTATTCTTTCCGTATAAAGCGAGTATGTGGGATTCATTAGAAAGTATATGGCTCGCGGCGAAAGATGATCCCGCGTGTGACGCTTATGTTGTTCCTATTCCTTATTATGATAAACTGCCTGACGGTTCATTTGGGAAGATGCACCATGAGGGTGATAAGTATCCCGATTATGTACCGGTTGTTGATTGGCAGAATTATAATGTTGAAGAGCGGCGGCCTGACGCGGTTTTTATTCATAATCCTTATGATGAAGGAAACTATGTCACAAGTGTTCATCAAGATTTTTATAGCAAGCGGCTGCGGGAGTTTACTGAGCAGCTCTGCTATGTCCCCTACTTTGTGGCGTCAGGCGATACAGTAAGCGAGAGCTTCTGCGTAACTGCTGCAACTCTCTACAGTCATAAAATAATTGTACAATCTGAAGCTGTGCGGCAAAGCTATCTTGGTTATCTAAAAGAGTATGAAAAAAAACATAATTGCAAAGGCGCTTATGGCAAGTTTGAAGATAAAATCGTCGCGCTTGGCTCGCCTAAATTTGACGCGGTAATTAACTCAAAACGTGAAGATTTTAAAATGCCAGATGAGTGGGCGAGGTTGATTGATGGTAAAAAAGTTATTCTATACAACACAAGTCTGGGTGCTATTTTAAATGGCGACAGGAAGTATTTGGAAAAGCTGCGCTTAGTGATAAGTCAATTTAAAGGATGTGATGATGTCGTGTTATGGTGGCGTCCGCATCCGTTAAGCGAGTCTACATTCAGTTCTATGCGTAATTTTTTGTTAAACGAATACGAACAAATAATAGCGGAATACAAGCGCGGTGGTTTTGGTATATACGATGACACAGCAGATTTGCATAGGGCAATCGCGTGGAGCGATGCGTATTACGGGGATGGGAGTTCATTGGTGGCGTTGTATGGGGTTACGGGGAAACCGATAGTTGTTCAAAATATTGAAGAGACTGAAAATGATGCGCTGCTCAGGTTTGCGGACTTTGCGGTAGATGATGATGGCGCGGCTTGGGGATTTGATTTGTTTACTGATGGGTTGTTTAAGTTGGATTTTGAAGATAATAGGGCAAGTTTGGTAGCGAAGAGTGGTTGTGTGCCTAAGTTTAAGGGTAAGAAGCATGCACATACTCATAGATATATTGGGGTTCGCTGTGTTGGGGATGAGGTATATTGTTTCCCCTATTTTCTTGATAATATTATGATCTATAACCGATTGAGCGGGGAGACAGTAAAAATACCTCTTAGCAGTAATTGGTTATTGCCAAATGAGTGGAATAGTTTCGCTTTATATTGGCAAGCAGAGTATCAGGAAAAAATATATTCATTTGGTTCTTATTCTAAAGCTATTGTTGTTTTTGATACAAGCAATCATAGTGTACGATATGATACTGCGATTTTTGAAAAAATCGAACTTTTGATTGATACAAAGACACATATAAAATACCCACTTTACATAAGTGAATGTTCTGCTGACGGTAAAATAACACTCTTAATGAAAAACTGTGAATATCTTATCAAGTATACTCTATCGACACAGGAAATTGAATTCATAGCGTCAAATTCTATATTATCAAGTTGTCTCAACGCTGATTTTGACGGACAAGATTTTTGGCTGATTGCTGAAAAAAATGAAAAAATCGTAAGATGGAATCCGGATTCAAATAAAACGACAGATTATTATATCTCTACAGATGGTTTTAGTTTTTCTGATGCAGTCAACGTATTTAGAGGTATTTCCGATTGTGGAAATTTTTTATTGCTTTTCCCTACATGCGGCAATAAACTGTTAAAATTTGATAAAAAAACAGAACGGTTCAGCGAATATATGGAAATGCCAGTACCGATTGGCGAGAAAAATAGCATTTACAAATACGACAGGCCAAAGTCTGCAAAAGATAAAATATACGCTTTTGCGCGATACAACGGCACAATGTATGAATTGGACAAACCCACAAGTAAAGTTACACCGCATAAATTTTGCTTAAACAAAGAGGATTATAAATCCTGTTATAATGATTTCTTCGATTTAGCCAATCAAGCAATAAACGAATCAGGTTTTGGCAATATAGCGGATTTTTTCGCAATTTCATTATCCGACAATCAAAAAATAAACTTAGAACGGCGTGACAGCTATTTAAACATTACCGCAGCTCCTGACGGCTCATGCGGCGTTAAAACGTATGAACAGATAAAAAGCGAAATACTTAAATGAAAAAAGTAATAACTTATGGCACATTCGACCTGTTTCACGAGGGACACTATAAACTCCTTAAACGCGCCAAGGCTCTTGGGGATTATTTGATTGTTGGTGTTACGACTGAGCAATTTGATGAATACAGAGGTAAGGTAAATGTAATAGACTCCCTTATGGAACGCATTGAACACGTAAAACAAACTGGATTCGCCGATGAGATTATTGTGGAGGATCATCTTGGGCAAAAGCTTCAAGACGTTCAAAAATTAGGCGTTGATATATTTACAGTAGGTTCGGATTGGCTTGGCGCGTTTGATTACCTGAAAGCTTACTGTCAGGTAGTATACCTTGACCGTACAAAAGATGTTTCCAGTACCATGCTTCGTGAGAAGAATCAAAAAATAATTAAAATAGGGATTATTGGTTCCGGCCGTATAGCCGGCAGATTTATGCCGGAAGCCAAAAATGTAAGCGGTGTAAACATTGAGGCTGTTTATAACCCGCGAATCGAAAGCGCGAAAAGATTCGGGAAAAAATTTGATCTTGACGTATCTACCGATAATTGGGAACTGTTTCTTAGTAAGATTGACGCGGTGTATATCGCTTCGACGCATAATACGCACTATGAATATATCAAACAAGCCTTAACCGCGGGTAAACATATACTCTGTGAAAAACCGATGAGCCTCAATAAAGCGCACTCAGAAGAAGTGTTCGCTTTGGCAAAAGAGAAAGGTCTCGTACTTATGGAGGCTATAAAAACGGCTTATGCGCCGGGATTTATAAAACTCATGAGTATCGCAAAGATGGGGAGCATAGGTAAAATATATGACGTTGAAGCGTGTTTTACAAGGCTCGCTAAAGGCAATATCAGAGAACTTAAGCCTGAGGAAAACGGCGGCAGTTTTACGGAATTAGCGAGCGCGCCGCTTCTTGCGGTGATAAAGCTTTTGGGTAAAGATTACGAAAACTTGCGGTTTGAAAGTTTTTCTAATGAAAGCGGCGTTGACATATATACTAAAGCCTACTTTAAATACAAAGAGAGTCTTGCGACAGTTAAGGTTGGGCTTGGCGTAAAATCTGAAGGTCAGCTTATAATATCAGGTTCTAACGGATATATCATTGTAGAAGCGCCGTGGTGGAAGACGCAGGGCTTTGAAGTTCGCTATGAAGATACAAACAGAAATGAAAAATTCTTTGTAAAATATATCGGCGATGGATTAAGATATGAAGTAAACGAGTTCGCTGCTATGATAAATAAAAACGATGAAAAAAAGGGGTATAAGCTTACCGCCGGAGAATCTATTGCGATTGCTGAAGTAATGGAGAGATTTTTAACCTGGAGAAAAAAGAGTGAGTAACATAATTTCTGTTGTAATTCCCGCGTACAATGTAGAAAAATATATTGACAAATGTTTGACGTCACTGTTTTCTCAAACTTTCCGCGAATTAGAAGTTATTGTAGTGAACGATGGCTCAACGGACGGTACCGCAGATACCATCTCCAAATTTTCATCTGACTCACGCCTGAAATATATCGAGCAAAAAAATGCCGGAGTAACCGCCGCGCGGAATAATGGAATTAATGCCGCATCAGGTTATTATCTCGGTTTTGTAGACAGCGACGATTATTTAGAGCTTGATATGTATGAGAAATTGTATTCGGCATTGAATAAAGCCGGAGCAGACGCGGCAGCGTGTGATTATAATCTCATATATGATGATCATACAGATTTTAAATATTCAAATATGCGGGATGAGATTATTGACGTTACAGCTCCCGACTATTTTTTTAAGTATTGCGCCTGTTCTAAGCCTAACAATTACATCTGGACGCGTCTCTATAAAACCGATATTGTGAAAAAGTCAGGCGTTATGTTTGAGAACTTTAAATTGGGTGATGATACATTGTTTGGGTTTAAATTGCTGCCTTATTTAAAGCGTATAGCAAATATCTCCGGTGGATTTTACAACTACCTGCAACGCTCAAATTCCAATGTATATACAGTTGCTAAACGCAATAACTTGGCTTCCGTTTACGCAGATACATTTCAAGCGCTTATTGATTATTACAAGTCAAATGGCTTTCATAGTTTTCTTGAAGCGATGCCGGTGCATGCTTATACAAGATTACGAAGCATAATTTTTTACTCACGGCTTGCGGAGATGGATGAACCGGAAATTGTGAAAAATATTGAAGATGGTTTTAACAATAGAGAAATTGTGAAATATTTGAGAGATACATCGGCAGTAGATAAATACGCGGCGCTTAACGGTTTGCCGCGTGAATCTACTCAGGAAATTAAACGTATTATGTGTGTTGCTGCCGATAATCCAAAAGAGTTGATTGGGGTTGTGATTCCATGAAATATGCGCTCGTCACAGGGGCTACAAAAGGTATCGGTTTAGCAGTCTCAGCTAAGTTGATAGAAAAAGGGTATTTCGTTTATATGAATTACGCCCATGATGACGCGGCGGCGCAAGCGGTGAGTTTTATAGAGGATAAATACCGTATTATTAAAGCGGATTTGTCTGCTCCTGCAGGTGCGGAAATTTTAACTGAGCAGATATTAAATGATGGTATCCAATTAGATTGTATCGTGTTGAATGCTGGTGCGACTTGTCGTAAACCATTTGGGCAAATTGAGTATGACGATTGGAATGCGGTAATGAACACGAATGTAAATATTCCGTTTCTTATTTGTCAAAAATTATATCCTGTAATTACGAATTCAGGTTCTGTTGTCTTTATAGGTTCTGATATGGGAATTTATCCTCACGCGGTTTCGAGCGCATACAGTGTTTCAAAAGCGGCTTTGCACATGTTAGCGCAATCATTAGTAAAAGATGTTGCCGTACGCGGTATAAGAGTTAACGCAATAGCGCCGGGATTTATTGATACAGAGTGGCAAAAGGCAAAATCGGAATGGCTAAGGGAAAAGATTGAGAATAAAATTGCGCTAAAACGTTTCGGTACACCGGAAGAAGTTGCTGACGCTTGTATGTTTGTGATTGAGAATAATTATGTAAATGGGTCGGTTCTGCAAATTGACGGCGGGTACAATTATGAATAACAGTACACAAATATATGATTATCTGATTGTGGGCGCGGGACTGTTCGGCTCTGTCTTTGCCCATGAAGCTGCGGCAAAAGGTAAAAAATGCCTTGTTATTGATAAACGGGATCATATTGGCGGTAATCTTTACTGTGAGCGGATAGAGGATATCAACGTTCATAAGTATGGCGCGCACATCTTTCATACAAACGACAAAGACGTTTGGGATTATGTCAACCGATTTGCCGAATTTAATCGTTACACAAATTCACCGGTGGCCAATTATAAAGGTGAGATGTACAATTTGCCGTTTAACATGAACACTTTTTACAAGCTGTGGGGAACAGTTACGCCAGATGAAGCGAAAAATATTATAGACAGTCAGCGTGGCGACATTAAAGAACCTAAAAACCTTGAAGAACAGGCGATATCATTAGTTGGCGTTGATATATACGAAAAACTGATAAAAGAGTATACCGAAAAGCAGTGGGGTAAAAAATGTGATGAATTACCGGCGTTTATAATAAAGCGGCTGCCAGTCAGGCTTACTTATGACAATAACTATTTTAATGACCAATATCAGGGTATACCCATTGGCGGATACAACCAAATTTTTGAAAAGCTTTTGCAAAACTGTGATGTGCGTCTAAATACCGATTATTTTGAAAATCGCTCGTTTGAAGCGAAGAAAACTGTATACACCGGTATGATTGATGAATATTACAATTATCGTTTTGGCCCTCTTGAATACAGAACTCTCTCCTTTGAAACCGAAACACTTAATACACAAAATTTTCAGGGAAACGCAGTTGTCAACTATACATCCGCAGAAGTACCTTATACTCGCATATTAGAACACAAACATTTTGAATTCGGTACACAGCCTAAAACCGTTATTACACGTGAATGCTCTAAAACATGGGAGAAGGGTGATGAACCGTATTATCCGGTAAATGATGGTAAAAATACCGAACGATACGGTCAATATGCTGTGTTGGCAGCGAAGGAAGAAAATGTTATCTTTGGTGGCAGGCTTGGGAGTTATCGGTATTATGATATGTGGCAGGTGATAAAAGAAGCGCTTACAACTGCCGACAGGGAGCTTTGTTAAAATGAATGATATCGCTGTGGTAATTTGTAACTATAACAAAAAAGATTTTGTACTTAATTGTATAGAATCTGTCTTTAAATCAAGTTTCAAGAATTTCGATTTAATTGTTGTTGACAATGCGTCTACTGATGATTCGGTAGAAGCTATAAAGGTGCGTTTCGGTGACAAATTGACATTATTAGTTAATGAAGAAAATCTTGGCGGCTCTGGCGGGTTTAACCGTGGTATGCAATACGCAATGGATAAAGGACATTATAAGTATATTCATCTTTTAGATAATGATGCTGTAATAGATAAAAACGCAATAAAAGAACTTTATCAATTTATGGAAGATAACCCTATCGCCGGAGCGTGCGGTTCTCTTATAATGCGGATGGATGACACTGAATGTGTTCAGGATTTGGGCGGAATGATTGAACCTGAAAATTTAGGTGTTAAAGCATTATACTGTAATCAAAGAAATGTATCACTTCCAGAAAAAGTAGAATGTGATTATGTAGCTGCATGTTCTGCCATCTACAGAACGGATGTTTTAAAAAAGACGGGAACTATTAATAAAGAATTCTTTATATATTGGGATGATATGGCGTTGAGCTGGGAAATACGGCTTGCAGGATACAAGGTATTTGCCTGCTCAAAATCTAAAGTATGGCACGCACACACATTTACTTTTGCGAAAGACACATTTGGCATTTATTATTTTTTTAGAAATAAAATACATTGCTTCGTTAAATATTTAGATGATGAAGCTTATGCAAAATTAGGCGAAAATATTGTTAAAAGGCTATTCAGAACCTTTTCTACAGGTAAAGACAGGTCGTTTGATAATTTCTCTTATTTTCATGCTATTAACGATGTTTTAAATGGAGTTACCGGAAAAGCGGAAGCCTATAAAATTATCCCGCGTCCATTTTTGTCTGAAAAGTTTATTAATATCATAAAAGATAAAAAAAACATTTTAATTTGTTATGATGAAAGTTATCTGAATTTTCACGAATTAATTGATAAATTAAAAAATGCTACTCAGGCAGAGTTGGCGGTAGTTACACACGGTATCGAATTGGCAAAGATAGAAAATATTGCTTATATCAATAATGCGCCAAACAATAACAGCTTTGACCTTACTATTAAACTGTGTCATCATATACTTGATTTAAAAAATCCTGATAAAGCATTCGTATATATAGACCGATACCATAATCAAATATTAGATGATGATGATTTCGATTATTATAATGATTTGAATGAGAAGTATCCATTCTTTCATAACATATTTTATCAATTTGTACAGAGCAAGTTAGATGCTTTGAGAAAAAAATTGAGGGATAACGTTGGATCAGTTTAAAGTTTCTGTTATAGTTCCTGTTTATAATGTTGAACCATACCTTCACAAGTGTTTGGATAGTCTTGTTAATCAGACTCTTAAAGATATTGAAATAATTTGTATAAATGATTGCTCACCGGATAAATCTTTGGCTATACTTAAAGAATATGCAAAAAAAGACGAAAGAGTAAAAATAATAGATTTTAAGGAAAATCAGGGAGTAAGCGCAGCGAGAAATATCGGGATGAAAATTGCCAAAGGCGAGTACATTGGTTTTTGTGATCCGGATGACTATGTCGATTTGGATTTTTATGAAAAATTACATAAACTTGCAAAAAGCAAGGATGCCGACATTGCAAAGGCTGCTATTAAAAAAGTGAAAAATGGTTCGTATATAAAATTTTTTGAAAGTATGAACAAAAAAATTCTAAAACATAAAGGCTATTTTACACAATCCTTCTATACCGCTATTTATAGAAAAACAATGTTAAAAATGCACAAGATTAAGTTTCCGGTTGGTAAAATACTTGGCCAAGATTTGTGTTTTTCTAATCATGCTGTTATAGCGTCAAAAAATGTATATGTATTGAATAATACGTTTTATAATTATGTAGAAAGAGACAGTTCTTCCACAACAGTTACTTATTGCTATAAAAGAATGGCCTCAGCAATAAAATGTCGCTCTATTGTTCTAGATCGTTTGAATAAAATGACAAAAATAGATAAAACTTACATTGATATATATATATATACATACATACAGTTTGTTCATGATTTTTTATATTTTTTAGAAAAAAACTCAGAGAATAAAAGTATAAAAAAAGTAGCAAGAACAACTATTGATTATTATCCCAATGTAAGTTTCCATAAAAAGCTGAATTTGTCGAAACCTATTGCAACAACTCATCTTAAAAATAAAAATGAGAAGGAATTAATTTTTCTTTTGAAAAAATGGGTAGATAATGGATTTTATCCTAATATTAATATAAAAGATTCAAATTTGCAAGATCGCAAACTTTATATATGGGGCGCAGGTGTAGACGGTTCCAAGGTACAAATGCGATGTGAAAGAAATAATTGGAAAATATCAGCTTTTTTAGATTCAAATAAAGATGTGAAAGAATTTAACGGATATAAAGTCAAGCGGCCAAAATATCTTTTAAGTAAACAAAACAAAGATTTTTTCATAATAATATCGTCAATAAGATATGCTGAGGAGATAGCAAAAATTTGCGAAAATGCAGGTTTGAAAATGGAGAAAGATTTTTGGAGACCGAAGTGATTAAAGTTTCTGTTATAGTTCCGCTTTATAACAAAGAACAATATTTTGAACGGTGCTTTAATTCGGTTGTCAAGCAAGACCGCAAAGATATTGAATGTATTATTGTTGAGGATTGCTCCACTGATAATTCTCTTAAACTTGCGAATCGCTTAATTGAGAGTTATACTGGTAACATCAGGTTTTTATTGATACAGCATGAACAGAACGGTGGTCTTTCCATTGCTAGAAATACCGGTATCAACAATTCTAACGGAGAGTATTTATATTTTTTGGACAGCGATGATGAAATAACCGATAACTGTATAGACTCGCTTATGATACTTGCCAATAAATATCCAGGAGTAGATATTGTCCAAGGGAACATTTTTCAATATCCGCGAGTTGAAAACGATTGTTATGAACTGAAAGGCGTGTTGCCGGAGTTTATTAAAGGCAACTCGGAAATAAGAGAATATTATTATAAACGTTACAAACGTTTGCCTGTAAACGCTTGTAATAAACTTATTAAGAAAAAGTTTATTACGCAAAATGATTTGTATTATAAAGAAAGGCTTGTTCATGAAGATTATCACTGGCTTTTTTTTGCGATTAAAAAACTTGAAACTTTTGCGTTTACTGATGAGTACTGCTATATTAGGTATTTTGTACCCGACAGCATTATGATGAATCCAGATTTGTCACAGTCGATTTCCGGTTATTTAACAATTGCCGAAGATATATTGAACAACTTGGATGTTGATTGGTTGGAACAGCAAATACGGCAGTTACGTTGGATGTTGAATTGGCAGAATGAAAGGGTTTTATCTGATGAAAGATATTCTTTTCTGATGCCAAAGTGTCAAATATTATTGGCATTGTTAGCAAAGATATCGAATCGGATAGAAAAATAAGTTGAGTATAAGGATGATCCAGATGCTTAAAGTTTCTGTTATAGTTCCGATATATAATGTAGAGCCATATCTTCGCAGATGCTTGGATAGTCTTGTTAATCAAACTCTTAAAGATATTGAAATTATTTGCATAAATGATAGTTCGCCGGATAAATCTTTGGCTATACTTAAAGAATATGCGGAAAGAGACGAAAGAGTAAAAATAATAGATTCTGGGAAAAATTATGGTGTAAGTATAGCGAGAAATAGCGGGATGAAAATTGCTAAAGGAGAATACATAGGTTTTTGCGATCCGGATGATTATGTGGATTTGGATTTTTACGAAAAATTATATGAACTAGCAAAAAATAAAAACGCAGATATTGCAAAAGCGATTTGTAAAAGAAATGAAATCGGATCTAATATTGAAGTTATAGAAAGTACGAATGAAAAAATTCGTAAACATAGATGTTATTTTTATTCTCATTTTTGGACTGCTATTTACAGGAATAAGATGTTAAAAAAACATAGAGTAAAATTCCCGGTAGGGATAATCACTTCTCAAGATGTATGTTTTTTGAATCATGCTGTTATAGTAGCAAAAAACGTTTGTGTATTGGATAATACTTTTTATCATTATATAAGAAGAGAGAATTCTTCTGATTCAACTATTTATAGTTTAAAAAAAATAAATTTAGTATTAAAAAGTTATTGTTTAATCCTAAATCGTTTAGACAAAGTTGTAAAAAAAGATAGGAATTATATTTATATATATGTATTGTGGTTTCAAAGTCTTTTAGGATTATTGGTAAAAAGCTCAAAAAAACAGTTTGTAAAAAAAATAGCAAAAACCGCTGCAGCATATTACCAAAAATATAAATTCCCCAATAAATTGAACTTACCGAAACCTATTGTTGCAGCCCTTGAAAATAAAGACGAGAAAGAACTATGTTTTCTTTTACAAAAATTTGCAAATAATGGGTGTTATCCCGATATTAACATAAAAAAAACTATTTTGCAAAATCGTGAACTTTATATATGGGGAATGGGTGCTGACAGCTATAGAGTGCAGACACAATGCAAGAGAAATCATTGGGATATATCAGCTTTTTTAGATTCAAACAAGAATATGAAAGAGTTCAATGGATATAAAGTCAAGCGGCCAGAGTCTCTTTTAAACAAACCAAATAAAGATTTTTTCATAATAATATCGTCAAGAAAATATGCAGAGGAAATTACTGGAATTTGCAGAAAAGCTGGTTTGAAAACAGGCAAGGATTTTTGGAGGCCGAATTAAATATGAATAAAATTGACTTGATATTATATGGTATCGGTCTAAATGTAGAAAAAGTTTATGTTGAACTTAAGGACAAGCACAACATAGTATGCTTTACCGATAAAGATAAAGCCAAACATGGTATGAAAGTTAAAATGTCTGATGGTAATGAATATGTTGTTTTACCTCTAAGAAATGCGTTAAGAAAATTTTCTGAGGCGAAGTTATGGATTGTACCAAAATCTCCGTTGAAATATGAGATAATGTATGAATTGTTAAATGGAACCCATATTGATATAAAAATTGACGAAAAATTAATTCAAAATTTTGAGTATGATACATACAGACATTATTATCCATTTAACTCTTTTGTGGGACCAATTGTTGCGGGAAACAACATCCTTTACGTTGAAGACAACAAATGTTTTGAGGAGGCTTGCAAAAAAAGTTACAGATTAGATGGGGGGGGGGCGGAAGAGGTTCGTATAATTGAAAAAGGGATGATTTTGCCGGCAAAGTTTGCTTACGATGGATATTTAACAGAAGGAGGAGTATACGATGCAGAAGGGAATCATATTGATGGGCACTTAAGAGTAATGAGGGACGATCTTCCTCCCTGTCAAGTTCAAGGGAGTATAAATCATGTACAAGAAACCGTAGTTTACGGCGGTGTTATATTCAATCACTTTGGTCACATGATAACTGAATCTTTGTCACGAATGTGGTGGCTTTTGGAAAACCGTAACTGTGGACATAAATTTGTATTTATCTCTTATGACGATAGTAATAGCATTAATTTTATTGATTATTTACTTTTGCTTGGTTTAGAGGAAGAAGATATCGTTCTGTTGAAAGAGCCGATAAAATTTGATTTAATTATTGTACCAGTGCAAACGACATATCTGTTTACAGGGTTTGAAGACAAAGCGATAGCAATTTACAATACTATAAGAGATAGTGTTGTCCCTGCGTCTTATGATAAAATTTATCTAACTAGAACTAAATTTCAGCTACAGGATACAGTAAATGAAGAATACTTTGAGAATTATTATCGTTCAATTGGTTATGAAATAATAGCCATGGAGCAATTGTCAATAAGAGAACAAACTTCCATTATGGCAGGCGCCAAAAGTGTTGTATGTACAAGTGGAACACTTCAACATCATATTTTGTTTAGTCACGATGGTGTAAGTATAACTGTTCTAAACCGATCGAATCATTTTAAAATACCAATTCGTTGGATAAATCAGGTTAGGAATGCAAAATGTACGTTTATTGATGTACATAAAAATTTTTTACCGGTAACAAGTTTTGGAATGGCTTGGCTTCTTATGCCTACAGTTTATTGGAAACGATATGTTAAAGATTCTGGCGGCAAATTAGAAGAAAAAGATGTTTATGAGCCAACGTTATATTTAAAATATATTGAGATATGGGTAAAAAGAATAATTTATGCTGTTAGGAATTCGGAACAAAACTTGGGGTTTTTAAAAAATTTTACGTTAGCTGATGTTATTACTGGTTTATACAATAATCTATTAGAATGTCATTTGGATGAACCTACTAAGGAAAAGTTATATTCCGCATTTCTCCTGGATGCCAATCTTACTATTAAGCATTCAGATTCTATATGGATATGGGGTGCGGGACACTATGGAGTTCTAACAGTGCTGGATTACGAGCAAAAAGACATTAAAGTTGAAGGTTTTATTGACATAAACGCTAAGCAAATAAAAAAACGACTAGGTTTGCCCGTATTAGAGCCAGATAATTTAATGAAAAAAAACGGAATATCTAAACCTAAAATTATAATTGCAGTTTCAAATCCTGCAGCCGTAAGGAAAATAATTGCTTATTTAAAAGAAGCTGATCTTAAGGAGAATGAAGATTTTGAATGCCTTAGAATTGTTCGTGAATGTATCATTAAAGATTATTTTATACAATTGGATAAAGTAAATCGAAGGCCGGAAATAAGAAAAATCATAAATTTCCTATCAGTGAATCCTTTTGCTGTTTATCCTTATGATTTCATTCACAAATACAAATTACAAAAAACATTCTATGATAAAGATAGTGAAATGTACTATGTTTTGCATAACAATAAAAAACTTTATATGCCAAGCGATTATAGTGATGTTGCTACAGCAGAGTATTACAGGTCTCTCTGTATAGAACAGGATGTCGATTCACCGCACAAATATGAAACCGAAGGTTACACTGTTAAAAATGGAGACGTGATAGCAGACCTTGGTGCAGCAGAAGGGTTATGGGGATTGGAAAATGTAGAAAAAGCGTCAAAGGTCTATTTATTTGAATGCAACGAAAAATGGATAAAGGCGCTTAAAAAAACATTTGAACCGTGGAATGAAAAGGTTGACATAATAAATAAATTTGTATCTAACACAACGCAAGGGAATAACGTTGCGTTGGATGATTTTTTTAAAGAGCAAGAAATAAATTTCTTAAAAGCCGATATTGAAGGTGCAGAGATAAAACTTTTACAAGGTGCTGAAACTATATTAAAAAATCGTAGCAAGATAAAACTTCTTTTATGTGTATATCATAAGGAAAATGATGAGCTTATATTAAAGGAAATGCTTGACAAATATGGTTTAGTTACGGAATATTCAAGAAATTATATGTTATTTAGTTACGATAAAAATTTGAAAGAGCCTTATATAAGGCGTGGATTAATAAGAGGAAAAAAATAATAATTGAAAGGGTTTTTAAATTATGATTTACTATCTTTTCCCATTCGATAAAGTCCCAAAAGACAGCCGTATAGTTTTATATGGCGCTGGTAATGTAGGTAAACAATTCTTTGCCCAAATTGCAGAGACTAATTTTTGTAAAATAGTGCTTTGGGTAGATAAAAACGCAGACTTAAAAACCACAGAAAAACCGGAGGCAATTACAAGTTTAAGTATCAACGATTATGATATTGTAGTCATTGCTATTGAAAGTGAGCTTGCAGCACATGATATAAAGAGTTTACTTATGAGTTACAGAGTTCCTGAAAATAAGATATTGCATAAAATTCATAAGCCTAATTTGCTTTATGTGCCTAATATGCTAAATAAGTCTGATTTGGGGACTGGTATTTTAGAAAATGTTTATATTGAAAAAATAGAGTTAAATGAGAAACAGCGGACAAATTACAATGATATTAATTTTACGGATATTGAATTATATGACAAAGATGTTCTTGAAGGTGTGGAAAAATTGTTGTTTGGGCAGATTGAAGGAACTGTTTATTCAAAAAGTGAGATGCCGTATGAACATAGAGCGTTTTTAAATGGAATAATCCGCAAAGCAAAGCCCAAAATAATTGTAGAAATTGGTTTGAGCGCAGGCGGAAGCTCGTGTGTGATTTTGAATGCAATTCGTGATATAGACAATGCAAAGTTATATTCCTTTGATTATAATACGATTTGGTATAGGGATATGGGGAAAAATAATGGTAGAAAAACAGGTTTTTTAGTAAATCAAATAGTTCCTGATCTCGTATATAAATGGGAATTTTATGGGGGGGGGGTACCATGCAAACATTTTGAAGCTATTCCGAAGGAAGGAGTTGATATTTGTTTTATTGACACTGCGCATTTTAACCCTGGTGAACATTTGAATATTTTAGAAATTTTACCTTTTATGAAGAAGAACGCGATAGTTATTTACCATGATACGGCATATCATGCACTTGCAGACGTAAATGGAATAACAAATCTTGTTTCTATAAATACACTCAACGGGAAACGAATTCTTGCTGAGAGGGGTTGGTTAGGTACACAAATGAGTTTACCTAATATCGAAGCTATAATACTTGATGAGAATATTAACGATATGCTCTTTCCGTTATTCTCGAATTTAAGTTTACCGTGGCATTATAAAATAACGAAGGATGATTTTGTTGAAATGTTCAAACATTTTTCAAAATACTATTCAAAAGATTTAGTGCAAATTTATGTTTACTACTGTTACTTTTATATGAATGGCGGACTTCTAAATAAAGAGTTTGCGGGCAAAATTGCAAACAAGGAAAGTTTATGCGTGTGAATAAAATTTACATTTGGGGCGCCGGACTTTATGGCGGGAAAACTTTGCAAGACTGCAAAGAAAACGGTATAAATATCGCAGGTTTTATTGATTCAAACGAAACTCTTTGGAATACAAAGAAATCTGGACTTGTTATTTATCAGCCAAAAGAGATCCTGCAAAGGCAAGATGCTCAAATTTTGATTGCGGTGGTAAATGAAACTGTTTTTATGGAAATTTCTGAGATTTGTGGGAGCGCTAAGATTAAAAATGTAACATTTAAAGAGTTAAAAAAACAGCAGGTTATTAATGCTCTGCCGGATATTAAACCTATTGTTTGTAAAAATTCTACGCGGTACATTGTTTCACTGACCTCTTACGGGAAACGACTTAAAGATACGGCTCCTTACGCAATTATTACGCTTCTTAACCAAAGCGTTAAACCGGATAAAATTATTTTGTGGATTGCATACAAAGACAAAGAAAATGCACCGCAAATTATGAATGATCTAGTTGAAAAGGGACTCGAAATTCGTTACTGCGAAGATATAAAATCATACAAAAAATTAGTACCTGCTATTGAGAATTTTCCTGATGATTACATAATTACTGCCGATGACGATGTTTATTATCCGCAAAATTGGTTTGAGCAGCTAATGGCGGAACATAAGAAAAATCCAAAGAAAATAATTTGTCATCGCGCTCATGGAATAAAGGTAGATGAATATCACAATCCAAATCCTTATATCGAATGGGATTTTGGTATTGAGCCAAAAAATTATTTTGTACCAAGTTTTGTGTCGCAGGAGCAAAGTATGCTGCGCCACCAGTTGGAAAGTGTGTTTCCGACTGGTGTCGCAGGAGCATTATATCCACCAAAATGTTTTCATAATGACATCACAAACAAAGAGTTATTTATGAAACTTGCTCCAAAAGCTGATGATATTTGGTTTTGGGCGATGGCAGTGATAAACAAAAAATATTTTGGAGAAGAAAGTCCGTATGTAGTTATTGAGAACGGTTATTCGCAGAATTTACAGGATATTGATATAGAACAACAAAAGGACGATAATGCGTTGTGGAATTATAATGGTTTGCAAGGTGGAAACGACAAACAACTCAAAGCAGTAATTGAACAGTATCCGCAAATTAAGGAGTATTTGCGTAGAGTTAAGCCAACTCAAGCGTTTAATTCAGAAAACTATTGGGAAGAAAGATATACAAAAGGTGGAAATTCTGGAGCCGGGAGTTATAATCGCTTAGCAGAATTTAAGGCAGAAATTATTAATGAGTTTTGTAGAAAATATTCCGTTAAGTCGGTAATAGAATTTGGATGCGGAGACGGAAATCAGTTAACCTTGGCACAATATCCAAAATATTTAGGATTTGATGTAAGTGAAACCGCTATAAATATTTGTAAAAATAAATTTTTGGGCGATGGTACTAAAAAATTTTCACTGGCAAGTACTTTTAGCAGTGAAAAAGCTGAATTAACACTATCACTTGATGTGATTTATCATCTTATAGAAGACAGTGTTTTTGAAAAATATATGGAAATGCTTTTTAGTGCAAGCACAAAATATGTGATAGTCTACGCTAGTAACAAAATTGGTTCTCAATGGACGTCGCATGTAAAACACCGAAAATTCACTGATTGGATTGAGTTCAATAAGAAAAGTTGGAATTTGTTGCAATTTATACCCAATAAATACCCTGCAAAAGATAACGGTGATGACCCAACAACGTCTTTTGCCGATTTTTATGTTTTTGGAAACGAAAAGGTACCACACCACACCACACCACACCACACCACACCACACCACACCACACCACACCACACCACACCACACCACACCACACCACACCACTAATAAGCGTCCTTGTTCCTGTTTATAATGCTGAAAAATATTTGCGGCGGTGTTTAGATAGTATCATAAATCAAACATATAGAAATATTGAAGTTATTTGTGTAAATGACGCTTCTATTGATAACTCTTTGGAAATATTGAACGAATACGCAAAAAAGGACGACCGAATTGTTGTTGTTGATAAAAAAGAAAATGAAGACGCTTCTTTTGCAAGGAAATCAGCATTCGAATTTTCAAACGGAAAATATATATTACCAGTTGACAGTGATGACTATATTGAGTTAAATATGATTGAAAATTTGTATCGTTGTACGGCATTTAACGGATATGATATATGCTGCTGTGGATATTTTGAAGAAAAAGGAGGTAAAACCAGTATTTTTACTCCGCAGTTTATTCTTGAAAGCAAGATTGAAAGAATGAAATACGGAACTTTTGGTTTTGGCAATACAAAAGTACTATGGAATAAATTAGTTAAGAGAGAAATTTATGAAAAAGTAGTTTTCAAAAAGACCGGCACAAATGAAGATTGTCTTATCACGGCTCAATTGTGTTATTATGCTAACAGAATAGGATTTTATCCTTTGCCATTATATCATTGGCAACATAACGAAAACTCTGTTACAAATAACAAATTGCTTGCTCAAAAACGTTATGAAGATCGTAAAGCAAATTATGAACATATTATTGAGTTTTGCAAGAACAAATTTGGAGATGATTTGAGTATTTTGGAACCAGAATTGAGTGCGAGAATGGCGGATATTGAAAAACAGAAAGTAACGCAAAATCATAAGGCGGCAATATCATCATCTTCAAACAATTTTTACAATCAACAATTTTATCAATATCATCAAACAGGTTCTTACAATAGTGCAAAAATAGTTTTACCAAAGGTACTTGAAGTTTTACCGCAAATTAATTCAATTGTTGATTTCGGTTGTGGAATTGGAACATGGTTATCCGTTTTTAAAGAATTGGGTGTAAGTGAAATAAAAGGTTATGATGGTCATTGGGTCGATAAAAGTATGCTTAAAATACCGATAGAATGTTTTTCAGAATCAGAGTTTGATAAAGGTATTTCCATTGAAAAAAAATATGATTTGGCAATTTCACTGGAAGTAGCTGAACATCTTCCGTCAAACTGCGCAGAGTTTTTTGTTGAATTGCTTGTAAAAACGTCTGATTTCATATTGTTTTCAGCAGCAATTCCATTTCAAGGAGGCACAAACCACATAAACGAGCAATGGCCGGAATATTGGTATAATATCTTCAATAAAAAAGGATATGCGTGCATAGATTTTTTGCGTAAGCAAATATGGAATGAAAACAATGTAGAATGGTATTACAGACAGAATATTGTTATGTTTGCAAAAAAAGAAAGATTAAACGATGTTAAAGTAAATTGTGCGAATTTAATCCCGTTATCCCTTGTACATCCAGGACAATATTTGCATCATATTAACAAAATTGATGCGTTGAATAAAAAACTTAATAAGAATTACGATGATGACCGTTTATACAACATACCGTCTAAAACATTTACAGATAAAAATGTAAATATGGAGTTATTCAGGCAGTATGTAAATTTTGTTGAAATAGAAGTATTTTCATATTGTAATCGTAAATGTTCTTTTTGCCAAAATTCATATATTGACAGGCACAGCCAAAATATTTTTATGCCGTCTGCAACATTCAGCAAAATAATTGATGAACTTGCGATGGTTGAATATAGCGGCAAACTTAGTTTTCATCGTTTTAATGAACCGCTTGCTGATCGAGTAATTTTAGACAGAGTGCGGGAAGCGAGAAAAAAGTTGCCCAATGCGTTTTTCAAAATGCACACAAATGGAGATTTTGTAACAAGAGAATATCTTGATGAGTTGGCTGATGCCGGTCTGAATTATCTTCCAATTATGCGATATCCATCGCCAAACGATGAGTTCTCAGTTGAAAAGCAAAAAAATATAATGATTGAGTTAGCTGAAAAACTTGATCTTAAATACAACTTTATTGATTCAGTAAGAATGCAGATTTTACATTCTAAGATGAATATCGAAGTTCGTGGTGATGATTTGAAGAAATTTTCTAACCGTGCCGGCAGCGTTGATTTATTTAAAGATGAGCGTGGAATACGGTTAAGAAAAGAGCCATGTCGTGCTCCTTTTACAGATTTATATTTCTGTTATGACGGTTCGGTTGTTCCTTGTTGTAATATTAGACACGATGTTCCTGAACACAAAGATATGATTATGGGAAATGCAAGTGAGCAAAGCATTTTTGATATTTATGCGGGATTTAAAATGGCTTTGCTTCGTTATCAATTGAAAGATGAGAATACGGCAAAGATTTTTCCTTGCTCTGTTTGTGATTACTATAATTATCCTCTCGAACAATCAAATGAGTTTAAAATACGGAAAAAGATCCTACATAGCAAACATCGTCTTATTGATAAAAAAATCTTACTATTCGGTTCCGGCAACTTCGGTAAAATTGTTAAAGAAAAACTCGAATCCAATGGTTTAAAAGTTGACTTTTACGTAGATAATGATAAATCCAAACAAGGGCAATTTGTAAACGGTCTTAAGATTTTGAGTCCTGAAGACTCGCGTTTAATTTCTGAGAGCGTTTATATTGTTTCAGTAATTGATAAGAATGTGATATGCAGTATTTACAAGCAGCTTAAAGAAATGAACATATCGGAAGATAATATTTTTAATATTAATTCTTGAGGATAAATCAATCTCAACTATTTGACAAGGTAACGTCCCATAAAACAGCTTATGAGTATTTAAACAGAATCAAGCAATATTTTATTTTCAGTAGTTGTGTGCCTCCCTATCGGACAAACTGTCAGTTGGACTTCTGGTAATTCCCTCAAAAAACCGGATACAAAACATAGTCCCATTAACTGAGTTTAGAAATGAATTACATTATACTTAAGCAGTATTTAAATAACCACCCGCAGTGTAAAATTCACTTGATTTACGAGTCATGATTTCGTAACATTGTATTCTCATCAAAAAAACGGACGCATACCCTAATCCTTTTTAACCTACAGTATTATTAAAATACATTTTCTGAAACAGTTCATAAAAAATTAACGATATATAGTTTCTCTAATATCATTATCTGCGCTAATATGGCATAATACATTTTTATAATTTTTCGATTTTCTCTTTACTCAATCCGGTAAATTTCATAATTTTGTTTGTGGGTTCTCCATCGTCCTTCATTTCTTTAGCGATTTGCAGAATACCTTCAGCTCTG
>Ga0123356_10001649_pt1 | contig 24491 bp, 18 predicted proteins | sample TergutEmb28metaG_2_FD_92546 | JGI IMG/M metagenome (GOLD analysis project Ga0123356, IMG submission 92546) | Embiratermes neotenicus P3 segment gut microbial communities from Petit-Saut dam, French Guiana - Emb289 P3 | ecosystem: Host-associated > Arthropoda: Insects > Digestive system > Gut ...
AAACGGAGCGGGGTTGCCGGTATTTAGCTTAAGGATATTGTACCCATCATCCTCAAGACGTTTCGCTTCATCAACTACAGGCCCGCGGATCGCGTAATGCGCGTTTTCTAACTTTTTTGACTTTTTTACTGTGAACATTTTTGCTGCCTTTTTAACTATGTGAATAGTAAGAAATCTTACTGTTTAGCACGGTAATACAACTAAATAATATACATCATTACATTGATACTCTGCTGTCAAATTATGAAAAACCTGCAGGAATACACCATTGTCTGAATCAGGATTTTCAGGATTAAAAGATTAACAGGATTAAGAAGAGATAATCTCAAATCCCTATCCTGTAAATCCAAAAATCCTGTAAATCATGATTCAGACATTTTTTTTCGACGCCCGGTAAAGCCGATCATTTATGGCAAGGCCAAGACCGCTGTTTGGAACCGGAAGCGCCGCTATAATATCCACCCCGCGAGCATCCAATCGGCGCATTGCGGCAAAGAGGTTACAGGCGGCTTCACGCAGGTCACCGTTTTTTGATAAGCATTCTATCGCTTTGACATTAGCTGGAAGCAAGCTTTTGTCAATCGTATTAAACGTCAGCAATCCTACCTTTTTATTCTTGTGAAAGGATGAAATCTCTTTAATATCATTAATCTGAAAAAGCGGCGTAGAGGGCGCGTAATGCTGTTCGCTTCTACCGGGAGAGTGATTCATAAGGTCTGTACGTTCAGGAATCATTACCTTACCTATTATTGATTCGATTTCTTCAAGCGGAGTTCCGCCCGGACGCAAAAGCGCGGGCGTTTCACTCATAAATGAGATGATTGTTGATTCTATACCTACGGTACACGGCCCCGCGTCAATTATCATATCAACAGATCCGCCTAATTGCTCCTCAACGTGCTCCGCTGTTGTCGGACTGACGGAGCCAAAAAGATTGGCGCTTGGAGCAGCTATGGGCACACCTGCCAGTTCAATCAGCGCGAGCGCGGTTTTGTTTGAAGGCATACGCAGCGCGACTCCGGGCAGTCCGGAAGTCGCTATATCAGGAACAATACTTTTTTTGGGCAGAACGACAGTGAGAGGCCCAGGCCAGATTTTGTCAATAAGATTTTTAGCTGATACCGGAACGTCAATTACAAGTTCGTCAAGCCGCTTAACATTAGAGATATGCAGAATAAGCGGGTCAAAAAAAGGGCGCCGTTTTATTTCAAAAATCCGCGCCAGCGCCTTTTCATTAAAAGCGTTTGCTCCAAGGCCGTAAACCGTTTCTGTAGGAAGCGCAACTACGCCGCCTTCACGCAGTATTCCCGCACCTTTTTCTATTTGCTCTGTCAATTTCATTAAATAATTTCACACGCGATAGAGATTATACATCACACAGTTAATATTTAATCAGAAATCGGTATAATTCAGTTTCTTCTGCATTACAAGTAATTCCTTTATCTGCCCCAATGCGTAGCTCTGGTATTGCGGGGTCAGCTCATTAAAAATGCTAAGGATTGTATAAATTTTATCCCCGTCAGCTTTAGTAAACATCTTACCCTTGCCATATCTCAGCCACTCTTCCGATACTCCGAAGATTGCGCAAATCGCTTTCATTGTAGTCTCGGTTATTCTCTTTTCGCCGCTTTCAATTCCGGTAAGGTGTCCCTGTACAATTCCTATTCTTTTGCCAAATACAGTCTGCGTAAGTCCAAGAGATTTTCTCAGCGCCTTGACGCGTTGATTTGCAGTCATAGCTCTCTCCTCAATATTTTAACTATTAATTATAGAGCACACGATTAAATGCTGCGCCGTACCGTCCGATGACCTCACGGCTGTAGTGCAGTCTGAGGGCGGTACGGCGCAGCATTTAATCGTGTGTTCAATAGATTAAAATAAAAATAAATCATGGGCGCCGGCAGAAATCTTAAGAGTTGAGCCTGTCTAACGCCTTTGTACAGTTTTTAGTTAAAATTTCCGCTAAATAGCTCTCTTCTACCTCTAAAAGCCTTGCCGCCTCTTTTGCGGTATGCACAAGCATTGCAGGATTGTTCTTCTTGCCTCTGTGCGGCGCCGGGGCAAGGTACGGTGAGTCGGTTTCTATTAACAGTTTGTCTATTGGTATAAAAGAGATAAGGTCACGCAGGTGTGAGTTTTTATACGTAATTATTCCTGATACCGATATGTAATAACCGTTTTCAATAATATATTCCGCCGCCTCTCTATCACCTGTAAAGCAGTGAAAAATTACTTTTGAAGCGCCCATTGAGCGGCAAATTTTGGCAGTCTGTTTTTCCATGCCTCTTGAGTGCACGATGGCGGTAGTTTTTGCCTGTATGGCAAGCTCAAGCTGCTTTTCAAAAAAAGGCGTCTGCTCTTCAAGCGGCGGGTAAGTTGGGTTAGTACAGTCAAGACCTATCTCTCCTACGGCAGCAGTAAAAGGGTCATCTATCATTTTTTTTAGCTGTTCAACCCAAAATTCGTTTTGATGATTATTAATGTAAAAAGGGGAGACGCCTACAGCCGCTCTTAGATGATTAGGGAAGGCGCTGCACTGTTCAAGTACAATTTGCGCGGTGTCAATAGATACGGATGTGTTTATTATAAGACCTACACCGCAAGAGACGCAATCTGCAATTGTATCTTCAAGAACATTATGAGGAAGGGCGTAAAGATGCGCGTGAGTGTCAACCCACGCGCGGTTTGTAATCATGGCCGCGGCAGTAACCTTCTAACGACAGTGGTGTCTCTGTGTTCTTCCGGTCTGTTCATGGCTGCAATCAGGCTGTCGTCGCTTGCTTCGACGCTTACAGGAACTATTGGCTCAGCAGTTTCGATAACAGCAATCTCTTCGGGCTGAGATATCCAACCCTGCTGGTTTGCTACAAACGCAAAAACGGCGAGTAAAACTATAAGAACGGCAGCAATGGCTAATGTAGGATTTTTCTTCTCCTCCTGCTTGCGCATGCTTATCTCAATTCTGTTATCTTTCCGCAGTTCGCTTCCGGCGATTATGCCGCGCTCCTTGTGGAATTGAAGCAGTATGCTCTCAGAATCAAGCGAAAGGTATTTTGTCAGCGATTTGAGATATACTCTTATATACGGCTCCGCAGGCAGCGACTCATATTCACTTGACTCAAGCGCCTTGATGTAGCTGACATTCAGCTTGAGATCCTTGGCGATTGTCTCAACTGTAATTCTGCGTGTGATACGCTCTTTTCTCAGTATATCGCCTACGCGGTCTTCGCGCTCGCTTTGAGCAGGAACATTTTTTTCATTTTTGTCCGGCATTTTCTAACTATATTCCTTTCCAACAAACTGTTTTATCAAGCTCAGAGTTGCCGTTACCGGGAGTCCCACCACGTTGTAATAACAGCCCTCTATTTTATCTACAAAGGTCATAGCCCGGCCCTGTATGGCGTAAGAACCAGCTTTGTCTTTGTATTCCGGTAAGGCGAGATAGGCATTTATCTCATCCTCACTTAATTTTCTGAATTTAACGGCAGTACGGCAAACCGCCGATTCGCAAAATTTTGCCTCTTCGCATAAAAGCGCAGCTGCCGTGATAACCGTGTGTTCTGAGCCGCTAAGCAGCCTGAGCATCTCCGCAGCTTCATTCCTGCCGGATGGTTTACCCATGATTCTTGCCGACTTGACAACCACAGTATCCGCTCCAAGCACAAGCGCATCAGGTCTTTTTTTAGCTATTGACTCAGCTTTCGCAACAGCAAGCCTGCATAGAGAGTTATCCAAATCATCTGGTTCTATATAGGAACTCTCATCTGCCACTTCCGGTTCCACACTCTGAAAGCGTATTCCCATCAACGTAAGAATTTCACGGCGCCGGGGCGAACATGAAGCAAGAATAAACGGCCGGTTTATGTCAGCTAACTCCACCATATATAAATATACTACATTGATATCGTGAATACAAAAGAACTTTAGAACTTAGAGCTTAGAACTTAGATTTTTTATAAGAGCAGATAGCATTTTGCTGATTTCTGATAAAGTTGTAATGACTTCCGAAATATCTGATAGTTATCACTCTCAATTCCCATCATCTTTCTTCTTCTAAGTTCTAAGCTCTAAGCTCTTCTCAATGAGTTGCACCTTAGCCGACAGTTCAGTTTCCTGTTCGCTGTTCAGTTCGGTTTCAATTTTTTTTGCCGCGTGTATGACGGTGGAGTAGTCACGCCCGCCAAACTCAAGCCCGATTGAGCGCAGGGACTGTTTTGTCCATTTTTTACACAGGTACATTGCTACGGAGCGGGGCAGCGTCACCTCTTTTTTACGCGTATGTGCGCTGAGCTGGTTAACGCTTATGCCGAAAGTTTCTGCGGTTTTCTCTTTTATAAATTTTACGGAGAGGCGCTCCTCTTTACTTGTAATAGCGTCCCCGCACAGCTCCGCAGCAACTTCAAGCGTGATATCCGTACCTGTAAACGATGAGGAAGCTATCAGCTTAATGAGCGTCCCCTCAAGCTCTCTCACGTTTGAGGTAATATGGCCGGCTATGTATTGAATCACTTCTTCAGGCAAAGTCAAACCGTCGGTTTCAGCCTTTTTGCGCAGAATAGCCATGCGGGTTTCAAGATTGGGCGGCTGAATGTCGGTATTGAGTCCGCCTTTAAACCTGTCTATAATGTGCTCCATCATGTCCGGGATTTTTTCGGGCGGACGGTCTGAGGAGAGTACTATCTGTTTATCTTCTCTGAGAATCCTGTCAAAAATGCGGTAAAACTCTTTCTGGGTGGCGGGCTTACCGCTAAAAAACTGAATATCATCAATAAGAAGCAGATCCACACCGTTAAATTTTTTATAAAATGATGATGAATCTTTTTTTACTGTGACATAGCTTATGTATTGATTGGTAAACTCCTCGCTTGTCATGTAGAGCACGTTATCCGCAGTGCCCTCAACCTGCGCGAAGCGTCCTATCGCCTGTAAAAGATGGGTTTTGCCAAGTCCTGTTCCGCCGTAAATTATAAGCGGATTAAAACTCGTTTTACCGGGCGCCTCGGCTACTGCCAAAGCTGCTGCGTGAGCCATGCGGTTGCCGTCGCCGACAATAAAAGTCTCAAAAGTATAATTCGGGTGGAAATTCCCCTTTTCGTTAGGCTTTACTGCGACTTTCTGCGGAACCCTCTCATCTTTGGCTTTTGTAATCTCCTGCGCTACAGACTCAATAACCTTCCAGCCCTTGGTAACAGGCACAAAAATCAGCGAGGAAAAACTTATTTCGTTCTCAATGAGCGCCTCTTTTATAAAGCTTGAAAAATTTTCCTCGATAAAATCAGCAAAAAACTGATTGGGAACCTGCACTGCGGCGCATCCCTTATCATCAAGGATAAGATTTGTAACCCGAAACCATGTTTCAAATGTCGCCGGCGGGATTTTTTCCTGTATTCGCTCTAAGCAGCTCTGCCATAGAGAAGTCATTGAAATATCAGAAGATAGGCTATTTGCCAACATTTTATCAACATTATCCTTACTTGACAATTACTAAAAGTGTAAACAACATAATCACTGCTTTTTAATACTCTGCAATTACCTGCTGCAAACCGTTTAATTCTGATAACACGTTGATTTTAATCTCAATTAGCGGGTTACTGAAGATTTATATTTAATTCCTACCCTGAGATTTCAACTACTTATCAACATACTATCCACGTGTTGTCAACAAAAAGTTATCCACATTTTTATATCTATTTTTCGCACTTTTTATTTTCAGCACACATGAATATAAATCTACCCAAAAACAAAGTCAAAGGAAAAAATTAATGGAGTGAAAAAAAAGGCTTAAAAGTATGCGGTTATTTTTGTTTAAAGAGCGGTCAGTTACTAAAAAAATCGCCGGTTTTCTGCATTTCAAGCCTTATGGTATCAAAAAGCGGTACAAGCGCGGTATTATCTAATTTCAGCGTGTTCCAGACATTTTCGTCTATGATTGGAATTTTGGCGTCTCCGCCGTTTCCGTAGTTCAACGCTCTTGCGAATATGTCGGCGGTGTGGACGATTGCAGTGAGAAGAAAGCCGTCACGTTTTGGATTCGGGCAGTGGTGGTATGAGACTGATTTAAGAATTTGGTTTGGTAAGCGCCACTGCTCAATAAGTATGCCGCCGACTTCCTGATGCGTTGTGCCGAAAATTTCAAACTCGCAATCATAAAAAAGAGTTTCTGCCTGTTTTGCCTTTTTGTAAACGCGGATGAAATCTTCCGGTACTAATTGAAACAGTATTACTTTGCCTATATCATGAATGAGTCCTGCTATAAAACACTCCTCTTTATCTTTATAGCCTAATACTTTGCCAAGGCTCTGGGCTGCGATACCGCAGGCAAACGAGTGGCGCCAGAACGCTTCAGAAGAGAATCCGTCTGTTCCCTTATCCATCTTAAACGCATCTAAAAGCGCAGCTGTAAGTACGATGTTTTTTACTGCTGAGAGTCCAAGGAGCACTATCGCGTGGCTGATGCTTGCTATTCTTCCGGGAAATCCGTAAAAGGCGGAGTTGACAAGTTTAAGAACAGACGACGCAAGCACCTGGTCGGTTTTTATCGCTCTTGCGAGCTCTTCGGCGTTTGTTGCCGGGTTTTGCATCATTCTTGTGATTTTGGCGACTGCCGCCGGCTGAGTCTGAAGGGTTTTTAATGACTGCATACGGCGCTGGAGTTCGGTATATGAGGATGACATAGCTTATACCCCGCCGCTGATTTTTGTTTTGTGGGCGCAGACCGCTTCAAATATTTTTTTCATGCTGGCGTGATTTAATGTACCGCTGAATCTCTCTGCAAGGTCATCTCTTATCTTATCGCCTGAGGAGACTATAACGTCGCAGCTCTCTTCTGCAGCCTCATTCTCTCCTTCTATAAATATATCGGATATTCCCCAGTTTTTAAGCCGCTTGCCAAGGGCAGGGGAGAGGGTTGTACCCTTAAGAACTAAAACATTGCCGGAAGAGCTGTGGATATCCTGCGCAGCCACATCTCCCTGCTCTACATCTTCTGTTGAAATCAGTTTCAACTGCGGTTATCCCTGCATGATAGTGACTGTTTTTGCCCAAGAGTTCGTCTCTTTGGTAAAACTAATGCAAATTATACACTTAAGGTTGAGATAAATCAAGGTTTTTAGCTGTGATTGTTGGTGATTTGATTTTGCGCCTCTCTTTTCTATATAATATTACAGATAAACCCCCTTTTCAATAATCCCAACTAAAAAAATTGATTTTTAGTGCGCGAAGTTATACAATTATTTATATTCAGGTATTGTCTTGTGGTGGGTTTTGCGGCTACTGTTGACAAACTGCAAGCGGTTTCTGTTAGGCTTGTTGGTACTGGAACTGAAACTATCATTAACTAAAACGGTCATTTTCTAAAAAAAAGTATGGAGGTCCGTTTGGCTATTTTTATTAAACGCGTAACACGCGCGGCTGCTTTTGCGGCAATGGGTCTTGCGCTGCCTTTTGCGCTAAGCGCATCGCAGCACCAGTCCGTTGCCGAAAAGGTTGACGGCATGGAGAGGTCGGTGGACGCTTTGGAATCCAAAGCGCTTTCCACTTTGATGTTCGGCGGGTCGAGTCCTGTCTCTTTTTCCGGGGATGCGAGGCTTAAGGTGCAATATCATAACCTTGGGTATGACGCTCCCGGCTATATGCAGGCCGACAGAATGTATCTGCAGTCGGGATGGGAGGGCGGAGAGAATCTGGTTCGTCTTGGAATGGTGGTGCGTCCTGGAAGAAACACTGTTCTTTGGTCAAAGATTGGGTTTCATCATACGCTTGTAGGAAGTTATGGGCCGGGAAGATACAATGTAGATTCTGAAGGTTTTTCCAATTATCCCTACAGGCATGACAAAGGCAGAAACAGTGTTTCTATCAGTGAAGATATGAGCGCCGGTATTGCGGTGCGTACTACACCGGCTTCTTTTTGGGTGAGAATGGGTAATACCATGTGGACGGAAGCGTCTCCATTTACAGTATGGAAAGCTCAGCCCCGTAATTTCGCCTGGGAGTATCTCCCTTTTGAAATAGAGCAGCCGATTTCGCGGTATTACGAGTATAACATCGCAAAAGGGGAAAAACTGGGCCGTGCGGCGTGGAACAAGAGGCCTTTTAACGGTATAAATGTAGAAAGTATAAATCTGCCGTTAGATCTTTACGCCAACTTTGTTTATGGAACATTTGAACGTTATGACAACTTTGAGCGGGAATTTATTGATCTGGGCAATGATTTGGGTTATGCAGACGGTGTTTCGTATGAGGTTGAGGCTCCTAAAAAGAGTCATGGTATCGGCGATTCCTACCGCCATGTAGTTCACGGGCGTTTGGCGAAAGGTAAAATGCTGGGAGATTTGACGCTTGGTCTCAACTATGTTGGCATTAACTATAGGGAAGATGTTATTTATGCCAACAAGAGATCGTTGGATGATGGAGGAGTTACCTGGCTTCTTCTCACGGAATTCGGGGGTTATGACTCTGTGTTTTATAAGGAGCCGAAAGTATTCTCTATTGATGTGAAGGGCCCGATAAATGAACAGTTTTCGGTTCATGCGGATGTCGGTTTTAGTATGATAGATACCACCTGGCTGATAGATCCTGATAAAACACGCTCTTATGAAGACCGTTTAATCAAGCCGGAATGGTATACGGAAAGAGGGAAATCAAGCAGCGATTTTGTACCGGCTTTTTACACAAAATTGGGATATAACGGCTTTTTACCGATGGAAGCGGATATCGCTTACATTGGAAAAGGGTTCTACTCACCGTTCTCTTTTGCCGCGCCTATGGATGCGTTTTATGCTTATGGGTCAAATATGCAGGGCGCCGGTAAGTTTATGGCAAGAGGCGAAGGATCTCCTTACGTTCAGAATATGGCGGGTATGAATTTGACAGTTTCGCCTAAACAGCTGCAAGGCGGATATGGTCATTTCAGGCTTAAGTACGGCCAGCATTTCAATATTGAAAAGGGCAGGGATATCCTCTTTTTCCCTTACCGTCTTAATGGTCCCGATATGTATTCATTTTTCCACAGTTCTTATAACAGGTGGGGGGCTTCTACTGTTGATAATTCTGTAAGTTCGGGTAAGTCTTACATGGGACGTTTGGGGGATGAGAGTTTTGTTATTAAATCGAGCTTCTCAACATTTTCCGGTGAAGATGTCGCCGGGCCGGGCGCCGGTGGTATAAGAAGTGATTTTCTTGCAATGTTTGAGGGATTTGTGCCATATAGCAGCGCTGAAGAAGCCTGGCGCAACTTCAGGGTCGCAAGGCGGCAGACAGGGATTCAGGCAAACCGGTCAAGCGTTATGAATCAGACTTTTTACATGAATGAAAATGGTACGATAACAGATTCCAATGGAAATGGACCGGTAGATTCCACAAATACCTCATGGGTTCCGGAGAGCAAAAAGTATACTTTCAATCTTGAGCTTGACGCGGCCTACGATATCGGCCCGTATGTAGGTTACCGTAAAGACCTGTTTGTTGGCGGTTATGTGGGTATAAACGGTATATCAAGTTCTGTTACGCCTTTGAGTTTTACTGACGACGCTAAAGATATGCTGCTTTGGTCTATGTATGTCAGACTTGAGCCGGCTATCGCTCTCAGTAAGAATTTTTATGTTTTAGGGCTTTTCGGTTATGAGAACTGGCGTTCCAAGAGAGCCTGGATGATAGCTGAGCTTGACGCGAATGATAAAGTCCTCGCTTTATTAAATCCAACGTCAATAACGCCTACATCGGTTACTCCCAGAAATTTTATTAATGTTCCGATTGACTACCGTGATTTCGCTTACGGTATCGGCTTTGACTGGGATATGCTTGAGCGCGTGGGATTGCATGGCCGCGTTAAGTGGATGACTCATGAGGATAGAGGACTCAACAAACTTTATAAAGACAACAAGAATACTATAGTTTCCGCTTGGAAAGAGGACGGAGAGATAAAGGGTGAGTTTAAAAACGACTGGAGTACCCCGGTAATTTCACTTGAAGTCAAAGCGTTCTTTTAAGGGGGATTAATTATGAACATAAAAAAAGCAAATAAACTGAATAGAAATACTTTATCAAGGCAAGAAAGGCTAAACACCATGAAAAAGTTTTTCCTTTTCGCTCTTACACTGTCGGTTAGTGCATGGGCGGCGGATTCTCTTGACGAGCGGGTTGACGTGCTTAACGCGCAGTTTGAACGCGCGGTCTCAAAAGCGGGGATTCACTTTAATGGTGAGTTCCGTTCGCAGTATCTAAGCTCAACAGTTTCTGATGTTTCTGGGGATGCGGTAGAACCCGGCGCAAAGAAAAATGAGAGCGTGGAGTACACAAGCGTTGATTTTGACGTTGTCGCAAGACCAAACAGCGCCCTGAGCGGCCGTGCGATATTTCGGCTCCATCAGGACTGGAGAAACTTTTTCGGCGACATTCAAAACCCGATTACTACCCGCTGGCTTAGCATAGACGGGTCTTTAATGGGCGGTATTGTTAAGTACAGCATGGGTGATTACAAAAAGAAGGTCTCGCCTCTTACCCTCTGGTCGCCTGATATGGAATTCCTCTACGAACCTGAAATTTTTGCCATGCAGCGCAGGTTTGCCATGTCTGAGTCGTTCCTTGGAGATAATAACCGTTTACTTCAGGGTATGGATCTCTCTTTTAAGGCGCAGCTTTATCCCCTTTTGGAAGAGGTTGAAGCTAACGTATTCGCCGCGCGCCTGGAAGCTGTTGGAAACGGGGAATCGAACGTGCTTCCTCCCGGCTTAAGAGCGTTTCCGAGATTTGACAAATACTTGGCAGGCTTTAACGCCGGAACGCAGATTTTTAAGGGACTTGGTTTTGGTATCACAAATATCGCGATATTTGACCACAAAGTAAGTTTCAAGGGTACTGAAGAGGCTGCCGACGTTGCTTCTCAGTCAACAAATGTTTTCAGCGGCCGCTTTAATGCTGATAACCGTGTTTTCATGGACGCGGATTTTGTGAAGATTGGCGTAGATGTTGAGGTTGCGCTCTCTTCAGACAGGGACGCCTGGTACAAGCGTGACGGGGAGGGTAATTTCGTACTTGATAATGGGAAACAGGTAGTCGAAGATTCCAGCATTACAGGTATGGCTGTGAACGCCGCGCTGTTTGCCCGTCTTGCTCTTGGGGACGCTGGTACGGTTAAGTTCCGCGGAACTTTTATTAATAACGATTCTACTTTCAGAAACGAAGCCGCGCAGAGTCCTGTGTTTTTTCAGCACCGCGCAATCATGAATAATGAGAACAGCTTAAGCGGTCTGGGTATTATGAATCCTTTTGACGGAATGTACAGAACTGTTTTTAAGTATGCGCCTTCGCAGAATTTACACTATTTCGGAAACGGGCAGCCGCATACCAAGACTAATTATAATATTGCTATATTACCGCATGCTTATCCTACGTCGCATGACGCTGGTCTCAGCGTATTTCAGATGGCAATGCCCGGCGGTTTTGCAAGCGCCGACCGCAGCGGTCCTGTAGTAAATCTTGACGGATTGTTTTTGGATAACGCAATTAGCGTTGGTGTAAAAGCCGCAATCCTTGAGACTGTTGGAAAGTATGATGGTATTGATAAAAACTTTGAACATATTGAAAAGAGCGCCAGCTTCTTAGAAGTTATCGGCGGCGCCAGTGTTGATATCGCGAAGTTTGCGCCTGTTGTGGGTCCATCTCTTGTAATTGGCGGCTCTTATGGAATGTATAACGGAGAGCTTGGCGCGGCTGCCCGTGAGAACACTCTTCTGAGCGGAGAACTAAATTATAACTTCGCCAGACGCTTTAGCTTTCTCCTTGGTTACCAGCAGCTTACTATGAACAATAAATTTGACGGTAAGGATATTCCTGGGGAAGATGGTGCGGAATTGAACTTTACCAATTTTGCTGCGGGTATTCAGTACAAAGTTGCTGATGGCGGCGTTCTGACTGTCAAATTCAACAACGTCACCGGCGAAAGAGCTGAGTACAGAGATGAAAACGATGAAGTTGTAAGTAAAATAGGTTACAAAGCTGTACAACCTGAACTTTTCTTAACAGTCACATTCTAACATGATGAGGGAGTAGTATACTGATGAAAAAACATGCAAAACTAATTACTGTGTCGCTCTTGTTCGCGCTGACCGCTTTGCTCATAAGCTGCGGCGTACAGCTGCAGGCTGTCGGCGGCGACAAAGCAGCCGCTGCCGCAGCTTCGGGGTCAACAAAGGCGTCTGGGGTCAAAGGCGAATCAAGAGTTGTTTACAAATTTTTTGAGGAGGATTTTGTCTCGGGCGGTTACCAGTATGTTTATCCCGACGCTTCAAAGGTTGAAATCAACGAGAATCCGGTTAATGTTAAAAACGGTGAAGCGTCATTGCAGTTTGACCTTATTGCCGACGATTTTTCGGGCGGTTCAATCTGTCTTTATAACCTTATGTATGATATGACCGCATACTATGCCACCGGCGCCCTTCAGTTTTGGGTTAAGGGTAACGCAGGCGGTGAGATAGCGTGGGCGGCGCTGGTTGACGATGAGACAAATAACGGCAAGAAGAGCGTTGTTCGTCTGCCTATCAACAAGTACGCGCAGATTACAAATGACTGGACGCTTGTAAGCATTCCTTTGCGTGATTTTGGAAAACGCGGCGTGTTTTGGGACGCTAAGGCGCGCGTAGAAGTACCGGAACCGTTTCAGTGGGATAAAGTCACTGAGTTCCGTATTGAGATTAAAAAGGGCGAAAACAAGGCTTTCCGTGTTTGGGTTGATGACATTTTTATCGTAAGCAATGTTTTTGAAGAGAAGGAAATCACGGAAACCGCTTATTGGGATGACAGAGAGTACAAACTGCCTGGTTTCCCTGCCGGTCAGATGCCTGCAGGTCTGAAATCGATCGCCAAGGTTCTGAACAAGGGTGATGCTGTTCCCGGTGGTTTCGCTTATGTTTACGGCGGAAAGACTGCGCACAAAGTTCAGGAGACAGAGGACGCGGGCGGCTCCGCTTTGGCGATGTATCTGGATCCGACCGAATATTCCGGCGTCACTATATCTATAGGCGATGGTAAATTCGTTAACCTCACGCGTCACCGCACAACCCCATCGGCAGGTCTTGCTTTCTGGGGCAGAAGCGGTGCGGGTACTGTCAACCTTCGTATTGGCGTTATGGACAATAAGGGTAACGATGTAAAGACGCAGACGCAGTTAGCCCTTGGCGACTACGGCGTGCTTGACGGTGAGTGGAAATATTACATGATTCCCCTTCGCATGTTCAACGAGAACGGCCTTTATTGGGATGCTTCACGCGGTGCGGAGGTTAACTCCAAGGTTGACTGGTCGAAGATTCAGGAAGTCCGTGTTGCTGTCGCCCGCAACGATGAGCGTAACAGGAATATTAAGCCCGGTGAACCGGCTATTTTTTACATGAGCGACGTAATGTTTATTGAGGAGATTCCTGGTTACGTTAATCCTGAAGACTATTGGAACGCGTTCAAATCCAATGCTCCGGATGTTATGCTGCATGACTTTGAAACAGAGCTTGACCAGAAGTGGCAGGTTTCTCATGGTCCAAAGTCTGAAGGATCATTTAAATTTGGTGAGTCCGGCGCTCCCAATGGCGGTAAGAACGCGCTCCACATGACATACCGTCTTGCCGACTGGGTAGACTTCCTTTACAATTACAAGGAAAACAACCGCCCGGCTGAGCACCGCGACTGGACGAAGCACTGGGGTTTGAAGTTTGACTTCTATACCGATAAGCCTTACCAGCCGATTACTGTGCAGGTAGGTGACAGAGACGGCGAGCTTTTTGTTGCTGCAAGCGGCGGCAACAGGGGTTGGAGCGAGGTTGTTGTGCCGTTCAAGAATTTTTCAAAGTTCCCGTTCTATCAACCGCCCGATGCGATACAGAACGGAAAATTCGACCTTGACGGCGTACAGGTGCTCGACTTCAAGCCTGCCGGTGAAGGCTCGCGCGGCACTTTCCGCATTGACAACGTTCGTTTGACGAACGACCGCGAAGCGAAGGTAAAGCCGCATCCCGCTAATATTGACATCAAGGTTACAGGGGATTTCAACAAAGTCCTCACTAAGAAAATTAATGAGGGTATCTTTGGCATCAACGTGGCGCTTTGGGATGCAGACCTGCTGCTCAAAGAGACTGAAAAGTACGTTAGAGACGTAAACCATCACGTATTGCGCTATCCCGGCGGTCTTCGCGCTGACGATGACGACTGGGAAGAGATATTGAAGGCTAATAACTGGATGGTTGATACCGATCAGTTCTTCGACTTCTGCAAGAAGACGAATACTACCGGTATGATCACTGTTAACTTTGGTACCGGTACGCCGGAAAAAGCGGCAAAATGGGTGGCCCATGCCAAGAAGAAGAATGCCGGTATCAAGTACTGGGAGATCGGTAACGAACTCTACGGAGCATGGCATCCTAATGTTACCACAGGCGACGATTACGGAAAACGTGCGCGCGAGTTCGCTGTCCAAATGAAGAAGGCGGATCCAAACGCACTGATCACTGCGGTATGGATGCTTGAAGGCGACTGGAACAGAGAAACGTTCGTACACTTGAAGGACGTGGTTGACGGCGTTAACGTTCACCACTATCCGCAGCACGCGGGTCAGGAGAACGACGCCGGACTTCTCGCGGCTCCGCAGACTCTGCCTGAAATTCTCGGTAACGTCCGCAGGCAGCTTGATGAGTACGGCGTTAAGGGCAAGAAGTACGAAATTTGGCTCACAGAGTGGAACTCTGTTGACTTTGACCCGGGTCCTCAGACTATGGGCATCGTTAACGCTCTTTTTGTGGCCGACTATCTTGGTATGCTTACAAAGGTCAATATTGAGCAGGCTTCATACTGGGACGTTCACAACAGCATCACTCCTGAGGGCGGCGACTACGGTTACCTCTCAAGACGCGGCGCTCCTGACGGCGATAACATTCCGCGTTCCTCTTACTGGGCGTTCAAGATGGCGAGCCACAGCCTTGGCCGCGGTTCGCTCCTTGAGTCAAAAACAGGGGACGACAATGTTTCAAGTTATTTGACGCAGGATGGTAAGAAAAAATCTCTGATGCTTGTAAACAAGTGGCCGAAAACTGTTGCTAACGTAGAGATTAATGTGCCTAATTTTGCCGGTAAAGCGAAAGTGCAGGTGCTTACTCCCGACAATGCCGGTTCTCCGGGCAAGAGGGGTAAAGGGCCTACAGAGTCAACTCTTGAGGTAAAGCCGGGTGCTAAAATTTCACTTCCCGCTTACTCTGTTACCACGATTACGATAGAATAATTGAACTCAGGGGCGGCCGTGAGGGCCGTCCCTAAAAGATGTGCTGCGATTTGTAAGGGCGGGGTTTACCCCCGCCCGCTTTCTATAATCTTTCCCGCATGTAAATTTTTTTACAGTTCCAGCTAAAAAAATTGGTTATTTGTCTGCGGAATAAATTATTTTTTGATGTCATACTCTCAAATGTAATGGTATAATTTAAAAAGGTCGTATTATTAAATAATGAGTACATCGGTGTTCACGGAGGACAGGGCCGGCTTGAATGGACTATAAATATCTCAGAAGTATGTACATTCGCTACCTTCGCTATTTTCTTGCAAAGGATGGGGCTACAGCCACTACCTATGATAAGTTTATGGCTCTGTGTTATGCTGTGAGAAATGAGCTTGTTGACCGCTGGATTAATACGCAAAGAAATTACTCCGAACGCCGCAGGGTTTATTTTTTGTCTATGGAGTATGTTTTTGGGAAGAGCCTCTACAAGAACATGGTCAATCTGGGAATTGAGGAGGCGCTCACAAGCGCGGTAGATTCGCTTGGAGTTTCTATTGATGAGATTTACGCGGAAGAGGATGATTTTGACCTTGGCAACGGAGGCAAGGGAAGAGTTGCGGCATGTATGCTTGAATCGATGGCCGCTCTTGGAATGCCTGCTATGGCCTACGGTTTGCGCTATGATTACGCGCAGTTTAAGCAGGAGATAAAAAACGGGGTGCAGATTGAGCACCCAAATGACTGGCTGCATAAGGGTCATCCCTGGGAGATTGTACGTCCTGAGAGTGAGTGTGTGGTAAGGTTTTCAGGCAGCTGCCGCAGGGTTGACGAGAGTAACACGCTTGGCGCCTATACATGGGAAGACGCTGAGGAAGTTCACGCAATCCCTTACGACGTTCCTATTGTAGGCTATAGAAACGAGACCGTTAACACGCTGCGTATGTGGTCTGCGCGCCCGTCTGAGGAATTTTTGCCCGATTACCTTAATCATAACGATTATGTGCGGGCGTGTGAGGAAAAATCTCAAAGCGGGCGGCTCACAAAGGTTTTATTCCCGGAAGAAGATGTAAAGCGCGCGCATGATTTGCGTATCCGCCAGCAGTATTTCTTTGTGAGCGCTGTGGTTCAGGATATTATACGCCGTCACAAGAAAGATTATAAGGACGTTTCTGAGCTTGATAAAAAAATAGCTATTCAGATGAACGGCAGCCGGTGCAGTCTTGCAATACCTGAGATGATGCGCATCCTTGTTGACGAGGAGGGCGTTGAGTGGAAGAGGGCGTGGGAGATGACGCAGAATATCTTCTCCTACACTTCAAACGCTGTGCGCCGGGACGATATTGAGACTTGGCCTGTATACAAATTAGGGCAGATTCTGCCCCGTATTATGCAGGTGATATACGATATAAACCAGGAGCATCTTGATACTTTGCGCAAGGAGCACGGCAACAATACTGAGCTTTTACGCAACCTCTCCTTAATCGAAGAGGGCGAAGTGAAGAGAATAAGGCTTGCCGATATGGCAATTCTTGGCTCTAACACGGTTAACGGAGTTTCCGTAGCTCAGACTGCGCTTTTAAAGAAACTTGTTTTCCCAACGTTTTTTACACAGTACCCTCAAAAGTTTGTAAATAACACAACAGGCGCGTCGCACCGTACTTGGCTGTTGTGCGCAAATAAACCGCTCTCAAGCCTTATAACAAAAACAATAGGCGACGCGTGGGTGCGCAGACCCGAAGAACTTGAACGGCTTGAAACGTATGCGGCAGACCAGCGCCTTCTCAGAGAGCTCTATAACGTAAAGTGCAAGGCTAAGGCAGCGCTTTGCCAGTCGCTTAAAGATGAGCTTGGCGTAAGCGTTGACGTGAATATGTTTTTTGATATTCACAGCCGGACGATTCATATCTCTAACCGCTATTTCCTTCACATTCTGCATATTCTGCACCGTTATCTTTCAGTAAAGAACGGAGCGAAACTCAGCGCCCCGCGTCTTCATATTTTTGCGGGCAAAGCGTCGCCGTCAGATTTTCTGGCAAAGCAGATTATTAATCTAATACATATTACTGCGGAGCTGATAAATAACGATAAAGACGTTAATGAGCAGATGCAGGTGCTGTTTATTCCCAATTTCAGTATGAGCTGGGCTGAGAAACTTGTGGCTGCGGCCGACCTCTCAGAGCAGCTGGCTGCGGCGACTCTTGAGAACTCTGGAACTTTCAATATGAGATACGCCTTTAACGGCGCGCTCACTATCGCAAGCCGGAGCGGCTCAAATATTGAACTTATTAAGAGAGTTGGTGAAGATAATATATTCGCGTTCGGCAAGCCTGCGGAAGAGCTTCTCAATATACATAATTATAACCCCGGCGGTGTTATAGCATCCGACGAGAGGCTTCGTAACATTTTTAATTTGCTTGATTCCTATCTGCCGGCTCTTCCTGACGGCCACTCTATCTATCCGCTCATTTCATCTATCCGCGATGCGGACAGGAGGTTTGTACTTCTTGATTTTGCCGATTACATCAAAAATCAGGAGGCGATAGATGAGCTCTATCAAGACAGAATTATGTGGGAGAAGAAGTGTCTCGTTAATATATCAAGAGCAGGCTGGTTCTCAAGCGACCGGACGGTAAAAGAGTTCGCCTCAAGCGTTTGGAAGGTCTTATGAAAAAAGAGCTTGAACTTACAGGTGAATCCGTTGTAAGCGGCTGGGGGCTTGGTAAAGCGTTCTTTATAGGCCGGACAGTCCAGCAGCAGGAGACGTCAGCAGTCTCTATCTCCCGCGAAGAGGTGGGCGACGAGATAATGCTCTTTAATGATATACGTGACCGCGCCAAAAAAGAGTACCACAAAATGATACGCGGGCTTGGCAGCGAGAACACTGTAGACGCGTCCATACTTAACATATATGAACACATCCTTGATGACCCGGCGTTTATCGGTCAGGTAGTTGAAACTATCTCACAGAGGTTATTTGACCTTGAGACTTCTATCAGAATAGTATCAAATAATTTTATAACGAGGTTTGAGTCCGCCGGCACCTCTTACTTTAAGGAACGCTCAAGCGACATGGTGGAGATTTGCGAAAAGCTTGTCTCTTACCTGCGAAAAGATGAAGGGCGGGCTAAAACATTTGCGGACCCTGTTGTGCTTGTTGTTCAGCGCACCTTTATACCTACGGATATTCTAACATACGACCGTTCCAAAATAGCTGCCGTTATTACGACAAGCGGCGGTAAAACATCTCATGCCGCTATTCTTGCCCGTTCATATAACATTCCGGTTATAAGCGGTGTGCGCGGTATAAGCGAACATATAAAACCTGGCGATGAGGTTCTTGTAGACGCAGACAAGGGCAAGGTGCACGTACGCCCTGTCTCCTCTGTAGTAAGTTCCTTCAAGCGCCAGACCCAAAAAGAAGAGACCTACCTGGAGCTTAAAGCCAAGTGGAACAGGCCGGTTTACACCCGCGATGGAATACATATTGAAGTGCTCGCCAACATATCGCTGCCCGAAGACGTCAAAGAGGCGGTTGAGAACGGTGCGGACGGAATCGGTCTTGTGCGTACGGAATACTTGTTGTCAAACCGCAAAGAGATGCCTTCCGAATCTGCGCACTTCGGTTATTACGAATCTATCCTTAACAGCAGCAAAAATAAATCCTGCGTTATTCGTTTAATGGACATAGGCGGGGATAAGATTCCGCAGTTTTTTGAAATGCCGTCTGAGTTTAACCCGTTTATGGGCTGGCGCGCCATAAGGATTTTCCTTGAACGCAAAGACATCTTTGAAACTCAGGTGAGCGCGATTTTAAAGGCGGGCAAAGATTTTGATTACTCTATCATGATTCCTATGGTGACTACGCTTCAGGAGTGGCTTGAGGCAAAAGCGTTTATAAGAGGGGTCGCCGCAAAACTTGGAATAAATATGCCGCGCTGCGGAGTTCTTTTCGAGGTTCCGCTTGCGATTCTCGAAATGAACACTTTCATGAAAGAGATAGATTTCGCCTCAATTGGCACCAACGACCTTATCCAGTACCTGAGCGCGGCAGACCGTAACAATTCAAAAGTCAATTACCTGTATAACCCTGTAGAACCTGCGTTCTTAAGAATCATCCGCAACGCGATAAAATGCGCGAATGACAATGGTAAACCGTTATCTATATGCGGTGAAATGGCGGGAAATCCGCTCCATACCGTGCTTCTTGCAGGTTTTGGCCTGCGTCGCTTTAGCGTAATACCCCGCAGTATACCGCTCATAAAAGAGATACTTTCAAACATAAGCTTCGCGGAAGCTGCTGAAAGCATCTCCCACATGGACGTCATTGAGTCAACGGAAGATATGACGCAGTGGCTTAAAAATCTTAATTTGAGGTATTTGGGGAGTTTGCTTAAGAGGATGCCTTATATTGAGACTGTGATTTAGTTATGAATTAATCGGAGAAACTCACTCCGCGTAGCGTTATCATCCCTAAAGCTGCCAAGCATTGCTGACGTCAGCATTTTTGAGTTTTGTTTTGATACGCCTCTCATCATCATGCACAGGTGCTGCGCTTCTATTACTACGCCTACGCCTTCTGCGTTTATTGGTTCCATGATTGATGCGGCTATTTGTTGGGTTAGGCGTTCCTGGAGCTGCAGGCGGCGCGCGAAGCAGTCTACAAGCCTTGCGAGTTTGCTTACTCCGTATACGCGGTTTTGAGCTATGTAGCCTATGTGGCATTTGCCGATAAAGGGGAGCATGTGATGTTCGCACATGCTGTATATCTCTATGTCTCTCACAATGACCATGTGATTACACTCTTCTGTAAATATCGCTTTGCTTAAAATTTCCTGAGGATTTTGCTTGTAGCCCTGCATCAAATATTCCCACGCTCTTGACACGCGGGCAGGAGTATCAATGAGCCCCTCACGCTCAGGGTCTTCGCCTATAGATTTCAAAATTGATTTTACCGCGTCTTCCATTTTTTTGTGTCCTATCTCAGATTCCTGTAAAAGCGCCCTGAAAGGGTGCAATCATTTTGTAACAGCAGCGTCCTTAAATTATGTTTATAAAATATATGATTGAGACACATCGCGTATAGCTTCACGTTCAAATTATCATCAGACACAATAAAACAGAGGCAAATATTATAATGAACAGAGCGCCGGTCAGAAGAAAAAATAACTCATTTTTTACAGCGATGATTCTTTTAGTCGCGCTTATTATGATATGGTTTTTACATAAGGGGCTGAACAACTCCGGGCTTCCGCCGGGGCTTGCGAATCTTTTAAACGCGGATTTTGAAAATTTCCGCAATTTGGAGCAGTTCACTGAAGAGCGGACTGATGAGGTTAAGAAGCTCATTTCCGGGTTTTGGGTATTCAGCGAGGGGGATGAAATAAGCGACCCTGTTGCTAAAAGGGAGTATTTGGAAATTATTGACAACGGCATTATATGGCATGTCAAACAATGGTTTATTAACGACCCGGCTGGCAGCCGCAGCGTACTCACTCACGTGGCGCATGGATATACACGGCCGTATTCTTACAGTCATGACGGCAATGTTTACTTAAATGAAACCCGCACTATGCGGCAGGTGTTTATCGCTCCGGCTCCTTTGGATACCTGTTACGGTTCAAGCCAGCTGGATGAGATGTGGCAGATTAACTTAAACGACAATTTGCTTACTGTTAATCAAAGAGAGTATGCCCCGTATAATGGAGAACTGAGTGAGTTTTTTCCTGAAGGAATTGATTTGGATATAGTTGATGAAGTTACATTAAGAAAATGCGCAGCCACCGATCTTTCCCGTATGGCAAAGAGAGTTTTGGCACGGTCATTTATTGATTTGCCCGCTTCTGCGAGAAGTCAATCTGCGGAGTCTCTCATAAATACCTATTATAAGCCGATTGTGTTTGATGAACTTGTTCGGCGCTACGACCCCAGAGCAGTTCCTGATGAGGTGCAATTACAGTTCACGCTCAATGGAGACGGAAGTATCTCAAATTTGAAAAACCGCTCCGCAAAGATTATTACGAAGCGTTTTGATGATATGGCTCTAATAGATATCGGCAGCTGGCTGTTTCCGCCGAGTGCAGATAATAAGGAGCCGCAGAGGGTTGATTTGACGGTTAAGGTTCGCTGACCATATCGTCCTCTTTGTTAATCTCAGATTCAAAAGCGTCAAGCACCTTATCCTCAATCATCTTTCTTGCCGCGTTATTGATGGGATAAAAAATATCCTGATACGCCCCATCGTTCTTGCGTTTGCTTGGCATGGATACGAAATACCCGTTAGGGCCGTCAATAACTTTCAGTCCTGTAACTATAAAACAGTTGTCTATCACAAAACTGGCGTATGCTTTCAACATTTTTTCATTTCTAAGTACGATTCTTACATTTGTAATTTCCATAACAGGCCTCCGGTATTGGAAGTTATGCACACATATTTGATTTGGTATCAGCAGTAAAATTTGATTCCATCTTTTCAGTAAATCTGGCGTTTAAGATGTTTTTAATGCGTTTACGCACGGCAAGGCTTAAAAAATCGGTACTGCGTTTACAAAAAAAATGCTCGCCTGTATGCTCCTGAAACGCAGCACAGCCCCATAACTCATTGTTTATTAAAACCGGAACTAACAGTATGGATTTGACTCCGTAAATACCCAAAAATGCGGTCTCATCATCAGACATAATATCGGTTTCTATGTTTACAACATCGCCTTCCGACAAGGCAGGCATCCAAGTCTCTATCAACGCAAGATTTGGCAGGAGCGCAAGATTTGGAAGACCTTTCAAATCATCATCCGGCGGAATTGTTCCGCCCTCAGTTTTGTTCCAGCGATACGCATGCCTGAGCCGCTGGCAGCCGTTAACATTCACACGTTGATAAATGACAACGCTGTCAAAATCTACTATACCGCTGAACAATCTCAGAGTGCCGCTCATGGCTTTATTAAAAGCGCTGTCATTTTGTGAAAACAGAGCAGGGTCTGTGATTTTGTTAAATTCGTCCAAGAAATTTATGTCTGTATAATTTTTTAAATCTTTTTCATAGTTCATGGCAGTAAGCTCTCTCTTCTGATGTGATTTATTGTATGTTAAATAGAACTCTGTAACCTTTTTGTGTAAGGTTTTGCGGGGTTCAGTCAGCGCGGGGTTACCGCGCTGTTCAGACCCGCACTCTGTTTTTAAGATTTAAACGTTATTCAAATCATCATCATCCAAAGGGATGACCACTTCTGATTTCACAGTTTTTGCTGTTTTGACAGCTGGTCTCCCTGCCTGCACTGATTGTAATGCGCCTGCGTTCCTCTTGTCGGGGAGTGCGGCAATACGCTTTTGGCCGGAGCGGTTGTTAAGATAAGCATTGATTCTTGCCTTGCCGCCGCGAGCCGCCGCTGTATTTGACAAACCGCCGCTTGAACTGAGTTTAAAACTGTCTACCATATTCGCAAGCTCCGCGGCCTGACTGCTAAGCTGTTCCGACGCGCTTGCAGACTCCTGTGAGTTAGCGGCCGTTTGCTGTGTGACCTGACTCATCTGCGCTACCGCGGCGTTCACCTGCTCAATGCCTTGAGCCTGCTCGTTAGACGCTGCCGCGATTTCGCCTATAAGACTGGCGACTTTACCCGCACGTTCAACGGTCGTTTCAAGCGCCTTTGCTACTTCCTCAGTTATCTTCACGCCGCCGTCGGCATTTTTCACCGATTCCTCAATCATGTTTGCTGTATTTTTTGCAGCCTCTGCACTGCGCATAGCAAGGTTACGCACCTCTTCGGCAACAACCGCAAAGCCTTTTCCTGCCTCACCTGCGCGGGCTGCCTCTACCGCCGCATTTAGGGCTAAGAGGTTTGTTTGGAACGCGATGTCATCTATTGTTTTGAGAATCTTGGCTGTATTGTCAGACGAGGACTTAATCTCTTTTATAGCAACAGCCATACGCTTCATAGCCTCGTTGGCTTCATTGACAGACGCACCGGCCTGAGTTACTAAAACTTTCGCCTGATTTGAATGATCCGCGTTCTGTTTTGTCATAGAGGAAATCTCTTCAAGACTTGATGAAATCTCTTCAAGCGAGCTTGCCTGTTCGTTTGCGCCCTCGGCAAGCGACTGCGCGCCGCTGGAGATTTCACCGCTTGCGCTTGTCACCTGACCTACCGCTTCGTGAACCTGCGTCATCGCGTCGTCAAGGTTTTGAACAACGGTATTGATATTCTTCTTCATTCTGGCAAATTCACCGTCATATACTCTTTCCATACGCTGTGAGAGGTCTTTATTCGCTGCTGCTGAGAGTACCTGGCCGCCGTCGTCTATTATGAGGGCGCGCAGCGACTCAACGGTGTTTTTGAGCGCCGGGCCTATCTCGTCATTAGGTCCGGCAATGGAGACGTTCGTGCTCAAATCACCTACGGAGATTTTTTTCATTGTGCTGATAATATCTTCCTGCATGTGACTTGAGAACTCATCCATTGCTTTGGCCATGATACCGATTTCATCACCGCGCTTCATGTTGAGCCGTGCGGTCATGTTTCCGCCGCTCATCTGGTGGAGTTCGTTAACAACCTTTTTAAGAGGACTGCTGATACTGCGCGACAGGAAGAACCCTGTCAGTATGCCAATCAGGGTGCCGGCAATCAGAAGAGTTACAAGCGTGATTTTGATGGATTTGTACATTCTGTCGCTTTCCTTATTCGTTGCGCTTGCGTATTGGTCAATGAACTCACCTAATTTGGCTGCCATTTCGGAAAGTTCTCTGGCGGGACTTCTGACAGCATCCAGCGCGTTATTGAGCGACGGTTTCAGTATCGCTCTGTTCTCAGGTTTGCCGGCCTCATTAACCAAGGTTTCAACTACAACATTAAGCGCCTGATACTGCCTGCTGATATCAGCCAGCATATCGTGTGACTCGCGGGTATCTACATAGTTGTCAAGGTCACGGATATGCTTTGTGATGTTCTCCTGGGCTTCGCGCAGGTTCGCGAGTTGTGTCATGTACATTTCATCGCTGCCCGACTGCATGGAGCGGGTGGCGAGGCGTATAAGCGCCGCGTTGAGAGCAATGTCGTCAACGGTACTGACGCCTGCGAGACGCTTCTCGTACATCTCATCTATCATACTGTTCAGCTTACTCGCGCTTTTTATCCCAACAATACCGATAACCGCAGCGATTGCAGCTACGACTAAGAAACCGGCTATTAATTTTGTACCTATTTTAATATTGTTTAACATAGAGTTATCCTTTCTTTAAGAGAATCGAAAC
>Ga0123356_10001650_pt1 | contig 24474 bp, 24 predicted proteins | sample TergutEmb28metaG_2_FD_92546 | JGI IMG/M metagenome (GOLD analysis project Ga0123356, IMG submission 92546) | Embiratermes neotenicus P3 segment gut microbial communities from Petit-Saut dam, French Guiana - Emb289 P3 | ecosystem: Host-associated > Arthropoda: Insects > Digestive system > Gut ...
GAAGTGACTAAGAAGCGGCGTAGTAGATTAGTGGTGGGCGTGGGACGCTTGGCACCACAAAAAGACCCGCGATGGTTTGCGGATGTGGCAAGACAGATTGTGGGTGCGAAGTGTATTTGGGTAGGCGACGGCGAGGTTAAATATTATGAGATTATGGAGGACGCGGGGGTGGAGGTGATGGGTTGGGTGAGCCAGAAAGAGGTAAATAAGCTACTCGGCGAGGCAAAAATATACCTGCATCCTGGACTTTGGGAGGGCTTCCCTATTACTATCCTGGATGCAGAGAGATGTAATTTGGCGATTGTGGCGCGCGAAGCGAGCTATCTTGATGGAATGCCTAGGGATTTTATCGTAAGCAAACCGGATGAGGCGGCAAAGATGATTAACACTTTGTTGAAAGACAATGAGGCGCTGGAGAAAAACTTGTCAGACTGGCAAGCGGCATTAAAAGATAATAATGAGAAGTATGTGGGTAAAGTCTTGACAAAATTGTATCTTTGTGGTAAGATGTAGGTAGCCTCTCGAGGAGAGGGTGGGTTTTTGTGGCCTACTCTTCGGTGACTTCTGGTTTCTTCTCGATAACAATATGACGTTCGCGACCTTCCCCTTCGGAGTGTGTGGTAACGTCTGAGTAGTATTCTTCGATGTATTTGTGGACGGTGCGGCGATCAGCTGGATTGAGGTCGAGGGTGATAGGGCGACCGGTGTCGCGGACGCGTTTGACCCAGTCTTCGGCTTGGCGTTCGATCTTGTTGGCGCGCTGGGCTTTGTAGTCGGCGATGTCGATGTTGACGCGGGTAAGTTCTGCTTCTTTGGAAGCGAGAGTCATAGAGACGACAGTCTGGAGCGAACGGAGGTTGTCGGCATTCTTGCCTATCAAAAGGGAGTTGAGCTCGCTAGATGGGACAAATAGCTCAATCACATCATCTTCCGCTGTGGAACGGATGGCTAAGTTAACCCCGAAGAACGATAGTAGGTCCTCGAGATACTTAGTAGCAAATCGGATAGATTCTTCCCTGTTCATAATTATTTTTTCCTCCTTTTCTTAGTTGACGCAGTAATGCGGGTGATGTTTTTCTTACTGTTTTTGTTTTTGGAGGTTTGATCTTTCACAATGACTGCTTCCTGAGCATCTTTGAGCTCTTTGAGGATAGCTTTGTCGGCGACGGTGTCGAGGTTGTCAGCCTCTTTCTTGAGCAGGATGCGCTGTTGGACGATGGTGATGACGTTCGACATGAAGTAGTAGAAAGAAAGGGCGCCGATGAGGTTGACCATAATCAGGAACATCATAATAGGCATGAATTTGGTCATTTGGGCGGAGACAACAGCGTTGATTTCGGTTTGATCCGCATCTTTGCCGTCGGCAGCTTCTTTCATAATGTCTTTGAAAGAACGTTTGGCAGTGGTCGGGGTTTGTTGTTTGGACACCCAATATTGAGAGAGGGCAGAAACAATAGCGAAACAAAGGACAGCGATGGAGCTGACAGATATTTGCTCTTCGAAAGCGCGAGCGTTGAGGTCGATGACGCCGAAAAGTTGCGGGCGGAATTCATAAGGTTTGTCGGTCTCAAGAGAGAGGCGCTGGTCTTCGATGATGGGTTGAATGCGATCGAGGTTGCGGACGAAACTATAGGAGAGGTCCTTGACCGGCTGGCCTTCTTTGGGTGGGGTGGCTATGACGTTGATAGTTGTAAACATCGCGATAAAAATCGGGAGTTGGATGATGAGAGTAATGATTGAGCTGAAAGGCTTAATATTGTTCCTCTTGTAGAGGTCGAGCATTTGCATCTGCTCCATAGTCTTATTGCCTTTGCAACTCTTGCGAATTTCAGCCAGTTCCGGTTGGATTTTGCGCATAGCGCGCATTTGGCCGAATTGCTTCTTGACTAGTGGCCACATAAGGAACTTCACAATGACTGTGAAGATGATAATCGCGATACCGAAATCACCGACATAATTGAAGATGACGAAAAGTAGGTTGGCGATGGGACGTGTAATAACTTCGTTGATTATCTCAAACATAAAACTCCGATCTACTATTGGGAGTTATTGTATCACAATTTGGTCGAAGAGGCTACTAATACGCTTCTTCAAATCCTCGAAAGGAATAGTAAGAATGTCGCGAGAATTGATGATAAAAATGAAGTCGGTAGCGAAAGAATCGGCTGGCTTGTTGAGGCGGATGGCTTCGTAAATGCGACGACGGATGCGATTGCGGCCGACGGCTGGTTTGAGGACTTTTTTGCTGACCACGACAGCAAAACGTTGGCGGCTGCGAGCGTTGGGTGCAAAAACCACCGTAATGTCTTGATTACGGATGGATTTACCTTTGGATAGGACGTAACGGACCCCACCACGGCTGTGAAAGCGATACTTCCCCGCTAACATCTATAGACCTTAGGCCGTGAGCCTTGCGCGACCCTTAATACGACGACGAGCGAGAACTTTTTTGCCGGTAGAGCTAGAATTGCGCTTCATAAAGCCGTGTTCTTTGGCACGCTGCCTTTTGTGTGGTTGATATGTTCTTTTTGGCATAATATGGTAATTATATCTTATTTTTCCACAGATGTCTAGGTGTTAGAGGGGTTGTTGTGGAAAAGAAATCAGGTTTGTTGTGGATATATCTTAAATAATAAATTGTATTTATCGCGAATGTTGGCGGTAAACTGTGGAAAAGTTTGGCGAGAAGGGTTATAATAAGAGAAGTTAGAGGAGGAGTTATGTACAACCTGTGGCAGACAGTGCTTGAAGAAATTCGACATAATACGTCGGAGGCGGTGTTTGCGATGTGGTTTAAGGGCACGAAGCTCCTAAGCGGGGATGACAAAGATATTGTGGTGGGGGTGCCGAGTGTGTTTTTCATAAATGCCTTGCAGAAGAAATATCATGATTTGGTAGTGAAGGCTTTGGATAATTGCGGGGTGAAGTATTCGAGTATTAAGTATGTGGTCGATTCATCCACAAAAGGCAGAGTGGTACCAAAAGAGGTGACGCGCGGCAGCCAGCGAGATGATAGAAGTGTGGTGTCGATGGTGGATTTGGTGCCGAAGACGCCGCGGGTGATTGTGAATGATCAGTCGAGTGAGACTGGACTGAGTGACCGGTATCGTTTTGATAATTATGTAGTAGGCGAGAATAATGAGTTGGCGATGAGTGTGGCGGAAGCGATTGTGAATAAGCCTGGGAGGACTTATAACCCGTTGTATGTTTACGGCGGGCCGGGACTAGGTAAGACGCATTTGATACAAGCGATTGGGAATGAGATTTTGAAGCGGCATAAGGGAGTGGTGACGGTAAAATATGTGACGGTGGAGCAGTTCTTCCGAGCCCATATTCAATCGGCGAAGACAAAACAGGATTTGTCGGATGTGTTTCGAAGATTCGATGTGTTGATAATTGATGATATTCAGTTTATTGCGGGAAAGGATGGGAGCCAGATTGATTTCTTTCATGCGTTTAATGAGTTGTTTATGAGTGGGCGGCAGATAATTATCAGTAGCGACCGGATGCCGTCGGAATTGAAGTTCTTGGATGCGCGGTTGGTGTCGCGAATGATGCAAGGGATGACAGTTGATATACAAATGCCGAATTTTGAGACACGGTGCGCAATTTTGAAGTCGAAGGCTGAGTGGGATGGAATAATTTTGAGTGACGAAGCGGTGGAATATGTAGCGAATAGTGTGAGGACGAATATTCGCGAGCTTGAGGGGATGTTGAATCAGTTGATTGCATATAGTCAATTGAAGCAGATTAGTCCGGATGAGGTGATTCAAGAGGGTTATTTAAGTTCGAATCAAGCGATGAAGATTACTTCCCTCACACCTAAACAGGTGGTGGAGAAGACGGCGGCGTATTATCGGTTGAAGCCGGAAGAAATATATAGCAAGAGCCGAGTGAAAGAAATAATTATTCCGCGCCAGGTTGCGATGTATATTATGAAAGAAGAGTTGGGGATGAGTTATCCGAAAATCGGGAGGGAGTTTGGACAGAAAGACCATACAAGTGCACTGAATAGTGTGAGGAAAATTTCGAAGGCTTTTGAGCGAGATAGTTTGTTGCGTGAAGGTTTGGCGACGATTAAAAATAGTCTGTTTGTGGAAAGGTAGTGGAGGAGTGATGGTAAAAGTAAGTGGTAATTTGTATAAAAGCGGCGAGGGGGTAGTGGATATTTGGGGCGAAGATGGGTGGTTGGCTTTAGGGTTGTGTGAACAAGTAGAGGATGTACACAATTTTTATACTAATAAAGGTGTGGCAAATGTGGATTATCTATCTCTTGTGAGTGTGGGTTTTACACAGTTTCCACATAGCTTTACTACTACTATAATATATAAAGAGGAGGATGTATGGAAATCAAAGTAAACCAAGGAAACTTGAATAAGGCTTTGTCGATTGTGAGTCGAGTGGCAACAAGTATTAAGACAACTTTGCCGATATTGAATAATGTTTTGATTCGAGCTGATGAGAATAAGATATCTCTTACGACTACTAATTTAGATATTGCTGTAGTGAGTTGGGTGGCTGGGACTGTGGTGTCGAATGGGGTAATAACGGTGCCGGTGAGGATTTTAAATGAGTTTGTGTCGAACTTACCAAAGAGTGAAGATGTGATGTTGAAAGTCGATGGGAGCAAGGTGTATATATCGGCTGGAAAATATAAATCGGTTATTAATGGTGTGGAGGCAGATGAATTTCCAGAGGTGCCGGAAATTGAGGAAGATAAGTCTGTAGTGTTCCGGGTTGGGGTGGATGATTTCAAGAATGCGATTAGCGATGTGGTGGTGGCGAGTAGTAATGATATGACGAGGCCGGTGTTGACTGGGGTATATTGTTATACAGTTGATAAAAAACTATATCTAGTGACGACGGATGGATATAGGTTGGCGGAAAAAATGTTTATTCCAAATGTTGAGAGCGAAGTGAGTGTGATTATTCCAACTAACTCGTTGCAGGAGGTTGTACGGTCGCTTGGTAATGAGGATGATGAGTTGGAAATATTGATCGATGAGTTGCAAATCAAGTTCCGCTTCCGCGACACAGAAGTGACATCAAAATTGATTGATGGCAGCTTCCCTGATTATCGGCAGTTGATTCCAAAAAAGACTGATATTAATGTAGTGGTTAATAAAGATGAGTTGATGAGGGTGGTGAAGCTAGCGGCGTTGTTTGCGAAAGAGGCTGGCGGGTCAATTGTGTGTGAGACTAAGAATGATGGCGGTGAGAATGGTGTGTTTGTGGTGTCTTCGGTTGCAAATGAGTATGGGGAGAATGATTCGGAGATACGGGTGAATAATGTGAAGGACGGCAAGGTGACGTTGAACTCTAAGTTTTTGATTGATGTGATTAATGTGGTGGATGCAGAAGAGATTGATTTTGGGTTTAGTACAAAGGCGTCGCCAGTAGTGATAAAGGGTGTGAAGAATAAAGATTATCTACATATCATAATGCCAATCAAGAGCTAGTATGCGCCTGACGCGTCTTGAGGTAAAAAACTTCCGGTGCCATAAAGAGAAGGCGCTTGATATAGAGTCGAATATTACAAAAATTGTGGGGCCGAATGGGAGTGGGAAGACGTCGTTGATTGAGGCGCTGGATATTGCTCTGACGGGTACTTCTTGGAGGGCTACAGATCGAGAGATTGTGCGGAATGGGAAAAATGAGTATCGGATCGAAGTGTGGAATAATGAATTAGGTGGAGTGGTGGTGGGGTATGATGGGCGGAAGACATTTCTGATTAATGGGAAAAAGTATGGCCGGTTACCTAAAGAGTATAGGTGGCCAGTGGTGTTGTTTGATCCGAGAGATATGAATTTGATTTTTGCTTCCCCGTCGAGGAAGAGAGATTATTTCGATGGAGTGATTGGCGGCGGGTTGGTCGGATATAAATCAGTGGTTTCGAAATATGAAAAGGTGTTGAGGCAGAGGAATGAGGCGCTGAAGATGGAATATGTTTCGCCAAGAGATGTGTTCTCGTGGGATGTGTTACTGGCTAAATATGGGTTGGAAATGGTGAAACAGCGGGTGGAATATATAAAGATATTGAATGGGTTGATAAGAGATAAATACCAATCGATTGCTGGCAAGGATGATAAGTTAGCTGTGATGTATGATGGTATGGCGGAGATGGATGAGAGTAGGTATTTGGCGATATTGGCGAGCGGATTTGAGAGAGATAGGATGACTGGATGGACGAATTTTGGTCCGCACCGTGATGGATTTGAGTTTTTGTTTAGCGACGGGGTGGCGGAGATGAAAGCGAGCCGTGGCGAGATTCGGAGCATGGTACTTGCGATGAAGTTTATTGAAGCTGGGTGGTTGGAAGATGTGACCGGAAAGCGGCCAGTAGTATTATTGGATGATGTTTTTTCGGAATTGGATGAAACGCGGCAGAAGAAATTGGTGACAAACTTCAAGAATCATCAGATAATTCTGAGCGGTGTTTAATAATTGATAGTATATTCGATGGTGTAGTCGGCTGGGTTGAGGTCGTGGGATGAGAACCAAGTGTTGATTGCTGATTTGTAGTAGTTGACGGCTTGCTCGGCGGTTTGGTTGCGGGTGTCGGCAGAGGAAAGAGTAATAGGAGCGATGATGATTAATTGGTTGTTGCGCGTCGTCAAGCTAAGAGACCAGCCGAAAGTATTATATGGGAGGTAGCGGGTAATCGGGTCGACGTTTTGGGTTTCGGTGTATAAGATATCCTTGCAATCAAAATCTCCATATATAAGCTGGTCTGATGGGAGACAGGAAATAAAAATACTGTATTCTTGGAGAGTAATATTATCACTGTTTGGCCATCCATAATTAATCTGGTAAGATTGTTGAATGCTTTCTATATCGACGATGAAGCTGACGTGATGTACGCCATTATTGTTGGTTTGTGAAAATGAAGTATCGCGCACAATGACGTCATCGATAGAATTGCTTGCTATGGTATAGTCGAGATTCTTTTGTACGATTAAGAAAAGGTTGTGTTGGGCGATTTGGAGAGCTTCCTTGTTGGTGGGTTTTCCAAGAGTAAATTGATGGAGATTTGAGACGGTTAACTCTTCGCCAAATGGGTTGACGCTTGTGGGTGGCGACATGAAAAAGAATAATAAAGCGAGAATAATAATGACGAGCGCGACGATGATAGATATAATTGCAGCTCTTTTTTTGTCCATAATTAAAGGCCGCCTTTCATTTCTGGATAGGCGTAGTGATAGTTGAGTCTTTGGGCTTCGGAAAGATTCATAATTTTGACGCGGCCGTTATATGAGTTCCACCCAGCTTCGGCGATGAGCATAGTTCCGTCATCATATACCGCTAAGACAACACCAGTGTGGCCAGCAGAGTTGCCGCTAACGGAGTTGCCGCTGAAGATGGCGTATGGTCGTGGGTCTGGGCCGTAACCCATATTAGGGTTGGCAGCAATCATATTTGCGACTACCTGAATACCATTTCCCATGTTGTATTTTGAGTTAGTATAAACATGGACAAACCAACTAGAGAAAGTAGTGCAGTTGTAATGGAAGGTAGGAGAACCTCCTAAGCTGGAACCGGCAAACATCCATTCGTTGCCGGCGAGAGGAGTTTCGTTGTATTCTTTGACGAGAGCTTCGGCTCGTTCTCTATTTAGACCACCAACTGTGAGGCCACCACAAACGATATTGGTTTGGACTTCGCCGCCGAGCGACATGTAGATCTCGAGAGCGTATTTGCGGCGATTAGACCAATCTTGGAGGTAATTGGCGGCATCATCGTTGTTAGTCCAAGAAGTGGAACCGCCGCCATTTTTGATAGCGACTTCGTAGTTGCGAGCAATGAGAAAAGTAGCTTCTTCGATGCGATCGCCGGAATTAATTGTCCAGAAATTGCCGAGGGCGGCGGCATAATAACTGCTCTCTAGTTCGCTTTTAAGGAACTCAAGTTGGTTGGCGATACTAGTACGAGGCTCGGCGATTTGGCTGTAGCGTCCTGAGTCCCACTGGACGATACCACGGTGGCTGCCGGAGCCGCCAGCTTCTGGATTAAAACTGGATTCTTGCTGGATGTTGCCTAGAAGAGCGGCGATTTGGACATTATTGAGAGTTTGGTTGTTATTGGAGCGGAGAGGGGTGCTGGCGAGGAATTGAGTAATGATGAGCTGGGCTTCGGACGGAGAGGATGGTTTGAGGTCTTTGTCACCGTCGAAAATTGAAGAGCCGGGGTTGCAGACATTGAGTTGCTCGTTAGGACTATACCAATAGATATTATTGACACTAAACTCTTCTTCCCTATTGGCGGAAACTGGAGAAGCAAAGGTTAGTATATATATGAGTGTGATGGCTAGAATGGAGAGGCGGTGCTTAATCATACTGTATATGTCCTGTTGCGAAGGGGTTGATAGACGATGTTGAATGCGATATTTGAGAGGATTGGTGTGGTGTCCTCAATGTCGAAGAAAATCGGTTCTGTTTTGGTACGATTGACGATTGGGCCGAGGCCGGATGGGTCGTAGTTGGCGATGAAGTTGTATTCATCGACTAGATTTAGAGTGGCGATGACAGTTTCTTTGGTGAGTCCAGAAAGTCGGGCGATTGTGCCTTCATATGATTCGTCTATGGGGTTTTGTTGGTAGTATTCGTCGATAAATGATGCAACGGGGTTGTTGGCGCGGGAGAGGGCTCCGGTGTTTTCGGCGAGGTTGAGGTCAAGCATATTGCGCTGGTAGTACTTAAACTCTGACCAACGAGAGTTGTTGTCGCTAACTACACAATCTTCTCCTGTTATGAGGCCGGCATGGGCGGCTTCGTTGAGACCATCAAAAACATTGGCGATGTCGCCGAGGATAGGGACTGAGTTGAGACCGGCAGACAGGAGATTGTCGGCGGTGCCGTTGCTAGTGTTGATGACATTGAATTTTTGAGCGGAGCCGGCGTCGGCGAAGCCAAATGGCGCGTCGCGGAGCGAACAAAAGCCAATATATTCTTTGTAGCCCTGGCCGAGCTGGACATTGGAATCGCCAAAGGCAGCAAAGGTGGCGCTACTGGTAGGATTAGTGGAAGCGAGATAAGTGGACGGCGAGTTTTCTTTGGGAGTGATGATGAGCCCGCCAGTGTCGGCGAGATGTTGAACGATGGCGTCCGGGTCGGCATCGTTGAGCGCCATATCAGTAATCATAGAAGGCATACAATATTCGTTACCCACAGCGCCGATAGCTTGGAGAATCTCGCAATTGTTGGGTGTCATAAATGTGTTGTTGGTAGAGGCGTAAGCTCCGGGGAGAAGGCTGGAAACAGAAGAGTAGAGAGAGGTAGTGAGTGAGGAGATGAGCGAGACGGGTGATGAAATATTGGCGGCGATGGCGAGGTTGCCATAAAGCAGGCTACCAAGGAAAGTGTGAGTGGTTGAGGTGTCAAAAGGACTCTTGGTAGCACGAATTTGTGCGGCTTCGAGGGCGACGAGGCGGTTTTGTTCTTGCTTGAATTCGGAAAGTTTGGCGGGCGAACCTGGGCCGTTGCCGTAGTTTTGGGAGAAGACTCCGAAACTATCTTCGGCAGCGAGGTTCATGCCGTCGAACATAGCATTGCCGCCCATATTACCGATGAAGTCGCGGACGAGGGATTGTGCGATTTTGGGGATGACGAAAGAAATGAGGGCAGAGATGCCGGCAGAAATCATGAAGGATGTGCCAGCGCGCACGAGTGTTTTGGTGAGGCTAGTGGCGGCCGCTCCGCCTGGGATGAAGGCTACGACGAGCTGAACAATACCGGAAGCAGCCTTGATATAGGCGCAGTCGCGGAATAGTTTAGCAGCATTAGAGAAGCCGTTGATGCTGGCTAGCACTTCCCCAAATGGCCCATCCATAGGCACTGCCATATTGAGGCTTTGGACGCTTGGATTATTCAGATCCATAGGTTGGTTGTTGTAGACTTTTTTGGCGGATTCGCTAGATACAGCGATAGTTTTGAGGTCAGGATTATTGGGGTCTGACAAGTCGGCTACTGGCTCGACCATTTTGCGATTATATTCGCTATTCATATCTGCGACACCAGGCTGATTACCGTCGCCGGCTTTGATTTGATCTACCATCTGAGCATAGCCGGTGAAAAGATTGCGCAAATTCATAATACGGATAGTAGAGGCGACAACTTGAATTGTGCCGACGGCGGCAAAAATGCCACAAACGACGTTTGCTCCTGTGGCAACAGCGCTGGCGATGGCTGCGGCCCTCAACTTATTAGTAGCAACATTAACATCACTACCAGGCGGTATATCAAGGTCGCCGTCGAGTTGATCGACGGTAATTTTTTTGCCGGTCGGGTTGCCATCTGGTCCGATTTCGTTAATCTCTTGGCCGTTTTTGATAGGTGTTGACTCGTTGGTCTCGCTGTTTGTAGTGTCTTTGGATGAGTTATTGGAACTAGTGTTAGTATCTTTGGGTGGTTGGGCGTTTTCGGTAAAGCTTTTATTAGCGTCGATAGTTCTGCTGCGGGTAACACCTAGACGTTTTGAAGTAACAGAATCGCCTTTTTTACCAAAGAAACCAGCTTGGTTGACTTTGTTCTTATTGAAGCTGTTCATGAACTTAAGAGCGAACTTGTCGCTGCGGGCGACGTTGCTATATTTGAGTGTGTTGTAGAGTTCGGAGAAACGTTCAAGAGTAGCGAAAGGCAGACCGCCAGGTACACTGAAAACGAAGAAGTTAACTAAGAGGATGGCGCCGATAATGAAACCGACCGGCCCTTTCTTTTTCATAAAGGTAGAAACGATTTGTTTGTGGTTGCCGTAGGCGGCAACATCTCTGGCGTCTTTGAATTGGCCAACGGTATTGGATTTGAAACCAGGGTTAGACTCAGATTTACTAGCGGATGATTGGTTGTGGACGTTCTTTTGGCTAGAGGAGGTATGTGACTGTTCGGCGTTATTTAACACAGAAGCTGCGTCGGATTTAGCCGTCGGGTCGGCAACAGAAGAATTAGGTTTACTGTTGGGGTTGCGCTTCCCTATATCTTCTTCCCCAAAATAGCTTGATTTATCACCTGCCATATGGGGTTATTATACCATATTAACGTTTTTGTTTCTCTGCAGGATTGGTGGTAATGAGCCGCTGTTCGGTCTCGGAGGCAAGGATTTGAATATGGACGTGATTCGGGCCGGCGAAGAAGAGCCCCTGGCCGACTGGGAAGTTGGCGAGACGTTTCTTTTCTTCGTCTGTGAGCTTAAAAACATCTGCGATAATATCGACGGCCGATGGAGATTGCTTCAAGAAAAGCTGCATAGAAGAGTTGGCGACGATGGCGCGACCCATCTTGCTAGACATGAAGTCTTCGACTTCCTGGGTGATGGTTGTGAGGCCTAGATAATATTTACGGGCACGTTTGGCGAGCGAGAAGAGGAAGTTGGCGGAATCGTCATATTTCATAAGCTGCCAAGCTTCATCGACAATTAGAACGCGCTTCTTTTGTTGGGCGCGGACGATATTCCAGATGTGAGAGAGGACGATATACATGGCGACTGGGCGGAGTTCATCTTCGAGGTCGCGGATGTTGAAGACAACCATTTGGTTGTTGATTTCGACATTGGATTGCTGAGAGAAGATGCCGGCGAAGGTGCCAGTTGTGTATTTGCGAAGGCGTTGGGCAAGTTGCGGGCCAGTACCGCCCATGTGAGCGAGGGTATCGTAGAGGTTGATGATGGTCGGAGGAGTAGAAAGGTGAGTGAGCGGGTCTTGGGTAATGCCGGCGCGCGCGTAAGTGTCGTTTAACGCTTGGTCAAGGTCGGCCTCTTCGGCTGGAGTGAGGGCGGGCATAACTTGGCCAGCGGCAGTGGTTTGGGCGCCGCCAAGCATAAGTCGGAGGAGTCCGTGGAGAGTGACGAGGTTGGAGCGCAGGGCATCGCCAGCGTCTTCTGCGTCGATAACTTTGGGTAGGTCGAATGGGTTGATGCGGACGTCAGAGTTGAGGCTGAGCCGGATATAGCTGCCGCCGACGGCGTCAGATAGTTTTTGGTACTCGTTTTCTGGGTCAATAATAATAATCTCTGCTCCAATCATCATGGAGCGCAGGGCCTCAAGTTTGACAGTAAATGATTTACCGGCACCAGACTTGGCGAAGACGGCAAAGTTAGCGTTTTCGAGAGAGAAACGGTCGAAAATAACGAGACCATAGTTGTGCATGTTGATGCCGTAGAGGATGCCCTTTTCTTGAGTCAGGTCGGCTGAGGTAAAAGGAAAACTGGTGGAAATGGCGCCGGTGTTCATGTTACGGCGGATTTCGAGTTGGTCGGTACCCTGAGGCATAGTGCTATTCCATCCCTGTTCTTGCTGGGAGGAGGCGACTTTGCTAAAGACCATTTGTTGACCGAATATAGTTTCAATTTTTCCTTGGACGAACTTGAGCTCATCTAGAGAATCGGCGTAGACAGTAATATATAGTCCGAAACGGAAGAACTTCTCGGCTCCGACTTGAAGTTGGTCACGGAGACTCTCAGCGTCGGAGATAGCGGCTTCGAGCTCGGGGTCGCGAATCTTGCCTTTTTCGGCATTGACATCCATGGAGGCTTCGAGCTGGGTAACTTTTTTACTGAGGTTCTTGAGGACGACCTGAGTTTCGACGGGGTAGATATACATAGACACATCGACTACTTCATCAATGTTGATGATGCTAGATATCCAACCAGTGTAGAGCGTGCGCGGGTAACCATATATATATAGTGTGCGGCCGTATTTAGTGCCGAGGCGGAAGTGGTCGGATTGGATTTCGATAGAGGATGGACTGATGAGGTCGCGCAACGTAGTAACGCCGGTCTCGAATGTTTGTTGGATTTCTTCCTCGCGTTGATGTTCGGCGATGGCGGCAATCTCGGCGGCAGTAAGTTTTTTGGCAGTCATTTAAATATTCCCTCCTGGGGCTGGCCCTTCGGCTTTTTTGACATAGAGCGTAGCTAATTTATTGAAATCTACCAGCGGTTCACGCAAGGCAGTGTCGGGGTTGTTGAAGTTATAGTAAAGAGTGTTGAGCTGCTGAGTGTTGAGCCGAGTGGCGCGGATGCCGACAGCGGCTAGTCCAGATATGACGTGTTCGCTGCGACGGTTGAGTTCGTCGGTGGCTTTGTCGTAGGTGGCGCGGTCGATCTTGGTAACCTCGGGTCCTTTTTTGCCACCACCAGCGAGTTCCTTGAAGACGTTCTTGGTTTTTTGGATGCCTTTTTCGAATGACGGGTCGGAGAAATAAGGAAGACAAATAAAGAAGCTCTTGTCCATAATATTAGCGTCTTCGGCAAGGGCGGTGATGAAGCCGATATAGTCATCCATGAGCACACCGAGGAGCATATTGTCGTTCTCGGTACGGATTTTACTAAGTTTCTCAATATAAGGTCCGATGTCGACGCGCTGAGAACGGATGAGGATTTGAGTTGGGAAAGTAAGAGAGTTCAAGAATTGCTGATAGCTATATTCGACTCCTCCCCTTTCGACTTCGGACATAAGATCGAAGTTGATGGACTGACAAGTAACAACTGAGCGGAATGAACCGTCTTTCATAATGACGACAGAGTCGCGGATTTCAGAGATAAGAAGCGAGTTTTGAGCGGTGGCGCGGGCGGCCTTGGTTTCTTTGGACTCTGGTTCTGAGGCGGGGGTTGTGGTGGAGGCGACTGGCATGGTAGCTGCTGGGTATTGGTTGGGCGGGATATATTCTTGGCCTTGTGGTGGGGTGGGGTTTTGTCCTGGGTACATTAATGATTTCCTCTCAATGAAACAAATACTTCTTGTTGTTTCTCTTTAATACGTTGGGCTTGACGTGCGAGCGTCGCGATAGACAGGTCTTTCTGCTCGGCTAAACCTTTGATGGCTGGGGATATAGCAACGGGTTGGGGAGCTGGTGGCGGAGCGGGGGTAGGGGTTGGAGCAGGGTCGACGACAACAGCGGCTGGAGTCGGGGTTGGTTGTTCTTGAACGACCGGAACGACCGGTGCAATCTCTATATTATCATAAGTGACAGGAGCGGAAATGATGTCATCGTCTGATGCGAGTGATTGAGCGACAGCTGGGACTTCTTCTATTGAGGTAGTGTCGGCGGAGGTTGGAGCGGCCTCTTGAGGTTGATTATTATCGATGACATCGGATGTGGCAGCGGCTGCTACTTCGGCGGCGGAAGGCGGCGGAGCGGTGGCCATGGCACGGTTTTCGAAACGGGCGATGGTAGGCATTTGATCGAAAGTGGGAGATTCTGAGGCTTTGATCATTTCGGTCATTTTGGCTACAAGTTCTTTGTGGCGGAGTTCGTCGGCTGACTCCATCATTTGGTTGAGGTTATAGTTGGAGGCAGCGGCTTCGTAGATATCTTGGGTACTGTTCGCTTCTGAGAGAACATCGGAGTTAAGCGAACTACGACCCTGACCGCCCTGAGTCATGACGCGTCCTGACTCATCGACTAAGTTGGAGAGAAATGATAGGCGATGAGAGACCTCGTCGGATGAAAGACTGCGGATGTACGGGCCTTCGTTTTTCTTAGGAGCAGCAATCTCAATAGTGGACTCAGGTAGGCCGGGAGTCCAAAGGCGCTTGTGAGGTTTGGTGTAGAAGCTAATGAGAGCGACGAGATAGGTCTCCATAGGCTGGTCTTTGCGAATAGGTAGGGCGAGTGCACCGAACAAAATGATGAATGGGACAGGGACGATGGCAAATGGAATGAAGACTTGACCGAGAATCCAAGCCAGCCCAACACAACCGACGAGGATGAAAAGATACACCAATTGTCGGGCAGTAAATGGACCAAGAAGCTTATCGTCCGCTTCAACGTCCTGTGGGACGGTATACTCTGCCATATGTGTTTATTATAGCATGCAAACTAGTAATTCATATGCTTAAAATAGATACGGAGTCGAGCTATTTATTGCTGTTGGGATCGTTGTTTGGGTCGTCGGGTTTGTTAGGGTCTTCAGGATTCTTTTTCTGGTTTTTCTTTTGGTTCTTGAGTTTCCTGACAGCTGCCTTCATAATTTCTTTTTCAGCTTCGATGCGGTCGATATTGTCTAAGACTTCAGCGTCTGCATTCTCTGTAATAGATTTTGACAATGAGGCAATCTTCATCTTGACGTCGTAACGGAAGTTGGTCTGGTCGCTCGTAGAGTCTTCGAGGTCAAGCTTCATCGAGATAATGGAGGTGGCGGCCTTGTTGATAAGCTTCGTAAGCTCCTTATCGGCCTCATCATCTGACATATCAGTGTTCTTCTCTGCCTTATGCTTCTTCTTGATGAAGTCCTTGATTTGGTCGGCGAAGTCTCCGTTCATGAGTTTCTCGATAAAGTCGATAGAGTCGCCGGATTGGCTGGACCATTTCTTCGGAGTGATCTTATCCATATTGTCGAGGATGTTGACGTAGATTGCGCCTTCTGACTTGAAGGTACCATCCTTCAGTTCGGAGGTATAGTAGTCGTTGATGAACGGCATGGCGGATTCAATTTTGGCATCCTTAAACCAACCTGGTGCTTTGCGGTTGATGACGAGGTTGCGCGGGTCGTCTGCAGGCAGGTGGTTTTCACTGTAGGCGATCATTTGAGACAGCGCTTGCGGGTCGCCAACACGTTCGAGCCAATTCTTAAACAAGATTTGAGCGAACTCAGAGTCGGTCTTAGCGTTAGTGCCAATTTGGGCGATAGGCGTGCCATCGTAATCTCGAAGAGTATAAGAGTTGGTCTTGCCGGTAAGGTAATCCTGGACATTAGTCTGGAGCTCTTCGGAAGTGTTTTTGTATTTACCCCAAAGCTCCATAGCGGCTTCTTCGCGGAGTTTCTTGACTCCCTTTTCAAAGGTGAGGTAACGGCCGATAGTAAGTTGATCGAGACCTGTGGCACCACCTGACAACTTGACTTTCTCGATGAACTTCTTCTTTTGTTCGTCGGCATAGGAGCCAATGTAATCTTGGATGAGTGCGTCGTCTTCGGCTTTGTCAATCATGCTGCGACCAATAGCCATGCGGGTATCTTGCTTGGCACGTTTGATTTGCTTGGCTGTGGTAGCGAGGGCGCCACCAGCTATTGTGCCGGCGACGGCAGCGGTTGCCCATGTGTCCAGGCTTTCTTTTTGGATTGTATCTGCGGCGGTGGCAGTTTCAGCCCATTTCTTTTCTTCTAGGGCAGCGCGTTGGCGCTTCGTCATCTTGTTGGCTGGGATTTGCCTGCCGTAATCATCGACAAGGGATTTGAGCTTACTAGCCTGGGTACCATAACGGCCTCGGCGGATGTTTGATTGAACTGCGGCGTCGTCAGCAGCTTGGGCTTTTTGCTTCTCTACAAAGTCGGAGATATAGCTACTGGGTTTATACCATCTTTTGTTGTTGGCGTTGTAATCGCGCCGGGCAGCGGACTTAACCTTGGAGTAGTCGGCAATTCCGCGTTGAGCGCCGGCAAATGGTTTGCGGGCGAACTCGTTAACTTTACCAACGATAGAACCGGACATCTTGAAGAGAGTCGGAGCGAAGAATAGAGGAAAGATTTGGACGGCGATACCAAGGAGGACGTGATAGATGTTGTCGGAGCTGGCGATAATAGAGATGGCAGCGAGACGGCTAGCGCCGAAAAGCAAGGTGAAAAGTGGGAATAGGACGAGCATCTTAGTAAAGAGTTCGCGCCACTTGGTCATCCATTTTTCCATGTTAGGTAGGAGATAACAAACAAAGGCGAGAGGTGCAATCATAATGAGGAGGTAGACGACAGCTTGACGGGCGGCGATGGTGAGGAGAGCAGCAATGATGGCGACGATACCACCAATGAGAATAGGAAGGGCGAGCCAAAGGGCAGCGCCGAGTCCACCGGTGAGAGAGATACCGACAACAGCGAGAGTAGTGCCGGCGAGGATGGGGCCCATAAGATCAGACAGAGAGACGTTGGCGGCAGCGCTCATGGTGCCAGACAGGATGATGTGGTTGCGAATGCTATCGAAGACACCAATAAGAGAGTGGCCGATAAGATTAGACAAGTCGACAGCGAGAGTACAGATGATATACGAGAGGTTGATAAGGATAGCACTGACGATGAGCTTAGGCAGGATTTTTTTGATGCCGTGATTGCTAATGCCGAAACCTGTGACTTGAGATACGATGGCAACCAATATAGCTATGATGAGGACGATGTTGGAGAGAGAACGGGCGTAGTCCCAGACCAAATAGATGGGCGAGTCGTCATCGGCGGTGATGGGTTTGAGCTCTAAGAGAGTGATGATGACTTTGTAGATGCCATCTATAGCCTTGGTAAGCCAGCTGCCGGCGGGACAGACAATCCAACCGACTGCGCCAGATTGGTCCATACAAGACTCCTTAACTTCCCCAGTGGTAGGTTCTGCAGGAGCCGGTGCGGCAGGGGTAGAACCTGGATCGGTCGAGAGAGAAGTGTCGGCTTGGCTGTCGATAACTTGGGGTTCGACAGCATATACATCAGAGTTGTTAGAAAGCGCAGGTACTGTAAAGAGTCCCATAAGGACAAGAATAATAGCTACCAAAAGGCGCTGAAAAAACTTGGGACGTAAAAAACCAATAGCGAATCTACGCATACCTTTCAATTATAGCACACATAAGCATAATAGTCAAGTATGAATATGGGGTTTTTAGCGGTTTTGCAAGTATTGTGAGAAATTGTAATCAGCATGAGCTATGATATACTGAAAACATGAAGAAGGTGATATTGTACCTAGTGCTGGCTATAGGGGTGATGGCCGTTATTAATAGTTTCTTAATTGGGCAAGTGTCGGCTGCGGGGTGCAGTTTGACGATTCTGCCAAACTCGTGGTGCAGCAACAACGAGAACGGAGAGGGGATATGGCGTCTTTTGGCGTTGGTATTGCAGATTTTGACGTATGGAGTGGGTATTTTGGCAACAATAGGGATTGTGTGGGCGGGGATTATGTACACGACGGCTGGAGATAGTGTCGAGAAGACCACAAAGGCGAAAAACCGGATATTTGAGATTGTCTTAGGTCTGATTGCTTATGCGGTGATAGTGATTGTGGCGCAATTCTTGATACCGGGCGGAGTGTTCTAATGACAAAGGGAGTATGGCTATGAAAAAAGCGATAGCTATTGGTTGCCTGTTGATTGCTATGGTGACAGGTAGTTTGGCGACTACGACGGATGTGGTGGCGTTTACACCGGCGGATTTTGGCACAAGGTGCAACCCGAGCATAGTGGGCTTCCCTACTTGGTACGCTGGCTTGACGCATGATGATGCGAATTGCACGTTGGCACGGCCTGGAGACAAGACAGATCCAAATAGCAAGGCAGATATTGAGCTTATGACGTTTATTTGGACGATTATTTTGAATGTGTTGAACATATTGTTCGTGGCGGCGGGGTATCTTGCGGGCGGTTATTTGATGTATGGTGGCGTGCGGTATATGACGGCGCAAGGCAGTCCGGACAAGATTGCGAGTGCGAAAAAGACGATTACGGCGGCGATTATAGGTCTGATTATTGCGATAGGCGCAGCGGTAATAGTGGGGACAGTGAGAGGAGCATTGAATTTCTAATATGAGTATTCTAGATAGGATTATAATACTAATGGGGAATCCTAATGTATTTGATAATGCAGTGATTCCGAATAAGCCTGCTAACCGTGATGCGAGTGCGGGGGCAGACGCGTTGTTGAGCAATGTGATGAGCACGCTTTTTTATGTGTTTGGTTTTGTATGCGTGGGTGGGATTGTGTATGGTGCGGTAGTATATACGACCAGTGCGGGTGATCCGGAAAAGGTGAAGAGAGCGAAGAACGCGATTTTATATTCTATTGTAGGCTTGGTTGTCACGGTGCTAGCATTCACGATTGTGAACTTTGTAATTGGGAGCACATTATGAAAAAGATGATTGTAATTGCAACTGTTGTGATGGGACTGTTGGTGGGCGGGGTATCTGGGACTGTGATGGCGGCAGGAGACCCGATCTGCAACGACCCGGCTTTTAAGAATAGTGGGCCGTGTGTAGATAACCGCGACGTTGAAGGTTTTGCAAGCAATATCATCAACACGGTGATATATGTGTTGGGGTTTGTGGCAGTGGGCATGATTGTGTATGGCGGCGTGCAATACACGATGAGTACAGGCAACCCAGAGAAGGTGAAATCGGCGAAGAACACAATACTATATGCTATAGTCGGCCTCGTGATAGCGGTGTTGGCGTTTGCGATTGTCAATTTTGTAATAACGGGATTGCTATAATAATAGTTGAAAGCAATATTTGATTAGTTTATAATAATAAGTAAGAAAGAAAGGTAATAATAAGACTATGAAAAAACTACTCTCAATAATCGCAGTTGCAGCAGTTGCGATGGGTGCGTTGGTACTTCCTGCGTTACCAGTGTCAGCGGCGGTAAATTGTGTGGGCGTGAACTGTTTAACTGCTGTTAACAATATTGCTCCTAGTAACACAAACCTGGAGACTGGCATTAAAAACATCATCAACGGTGTCATCTACATCCTCGGCTTCATTGCGGTTGCAGTAGTGATTTACGGTGGTGTGCAATATACATTGTCAGCTGGTGCAGCAGATAAGGTGAAAAACGCAAAGAATACTATTCTTTACGGTATCATCGGCTTGATTGTTGCGGTGTTGGCGTTTGCGATTGTCAACTTCGTGGTTACAGCGTTGCTATAAAGAAAGAAACATTGAGAAAATCCCCCGATGAATCGGGGGATTTTTGATGGCGGGCGTTTCGTACTAACAAAACACACCCCTTAGTTGGGGTGTGTGATGGTTCATCTTTGTTTTTTTATAGATCTTTGACTGGGATGACGTCTGACTCTTCGACTTTCTCTTTCTCGAAAGCGATGGTTAAGATGCCGTTTTTCAGGCTAGCTTGCGCGGACTTTTCTTTGACTGGAACCGGCAGAGCGATTGTGCGGCTGAATTTGCCCCAATAACACTCAGAGAGGTGCCAACCAGTGATGTCTGTCTCGTCGGTACCATGCAAGGTGCCGCCGATAGTAAGTATGCCATCTTTATTAACCTCGACGTTGAGGTCTTTACCAGAAAGACCGGCTGTGCGGGCTTTCACGACAAGGTGATCTTGAGTTTCGAAGACATCAACGGCTAGGTTGTCGGAGGGTAATTCCTCTTCGTCTAAGGCTGATTCTTCCGTTTCTATTTCTGCTGTTTCCCACCCATCTTCTGCTGATGGCGCTTCGATACTTCCCTCGCTAGAAGTATCGCTGGCTGTGAGGAGATCTTCGCTGTCAATGAAAGCAGCAAGATCATCGTCCATCAGTAGGTCGTTATCTTCACGAGCCATTACTCTTTCCTCCACGTTAAACTAGTAGTTATGCTTTATTATAAAGAACATAGTGCGTAAAATCAATAGATAATATGGGTAGCGTTGTAAAAATTACACTGTGGAAAAGTATGGGAGGCTTGGTTTGTCCCCACTACTGTTGTTCTTGCGGGATGTTTGGAGAAATACTATGCGGGTGTTGTAAAAAATACATAATAATAAATGCACCGAACATTTGTTTGGAGTGCGGAGAGGCGACTTGGGGCGGTGTTTGCGAGTTTTGTCGAGGTATTGATAGTTCTTGGTGCTTGGGATATAGAGATGAGGTGGTGGGGCTGGCGGCGGAGTATTACAAGTACCGACCGATTCGGGCGCTTGGTGTGGAGCTTGCAGGCATGCTGGGTGAGCTGCTTCCCTCCTGGCGTGATGTGAAGATCGTGCCGTTGCCGACAATAAGCAAGCACGTAAGAGAAAGAGGATTTGATCACGTGTTGTTGGTGGCGAGAGAGCTGGCGAAAATACGCGGGTGGGAGGTGAAGAGATTGGTCCGGAGACGTGTTGAAACAGTGCAGATGGGTGCAAATAGGTCTACACGCAGACAGCAGGCGAGAAGGGCTTACAAGATTGCAGGCGAGGTGGATAGTGGAGCGAGATATTTAGTATTGGATGATATTTATACGACGGGTGCCAGCGTAAGAAATGTCTGTGATTTATTGAGAGCAGCGGGTGCAAAAAAAATTGACGTGGCGGTGATAGCAAGAAGCAGATAGACTAGCCGTTGGCAATGTCGCCAGCGCCGATGGCGGAGAGGACGAATTTGACAATGGCGAATGAAAAGACAGCAATGATGAGGCCGATAATAGCATAAAGCAGGGTGTTCTTGGCGTCGGTGATTTTCTTTTGGTCGCCACCCGAAATGATATAGCGGACTCCGCCATAAATAAGCATAAATACGCTAATGATACCGACGACATAGAGGATTTTGCTTGTGATCTCGGTCAGAGTGCCTGTGGGACCGACGAGATCGGTGGGGACGCCATCTGGGCGGGCAGCTTCAACGCCTTGTTGGACGGGGCTGCTGGCAGCAGAAATGACGGATCCAGTCCAGAGGGTAAGCCAGGTGGCAGCACCAAGGACCAGTTGACGGATTTTATTAATAGGTCTAATTTGTTCCATAACTCTCAATACGCTTTTTATACCTGTATTATATCACATACGTATTAAACCAACAGACTAATTCGCTCGACGGAGTTTGATGAGTCGCCCGCATAAATAGTCTGTTAGCTTTGTTGAGTACAATATGGTAAAATACAGATACGGAGGGATACCCAAGTGGCTGAAGGGGGCGGTTTGCTAAATCGCTAGTATGGGGAAACCTGTAGCGGGAGTTCGAATCTCCCTCCCTCCGCCAGAAAAGACTTTTCTTCGCGAAAGGTCTTTTTTGGTTTTGTGATACGCAAGGATTTGGTCAGGCGGTGATTTGTGGCGCTTTTGCGGGTGTGTTATGATTAATATATGGGAAAACAGGAGCAAATTGAGTGGGAGGCACCTGAGTATGTGGTGCAAGAAAAAGGTACGCTATGGTTCGTGATCTTCGGAATCGTGGCAGTTGGCGGGACGGTGGGGCTAGTACTGTTAACTAGTTGGGTGATGCTGGCGCTATGGATTCTGATGGTGGTGGCAATGGTCATACGATCAGTAGTAAAACCTCGAATTGTGAAGTATCGATTGACTGAGGAGGTGATTGTTGAAGGGGAAAAGGAATATGCCGTCAAGAACTTCAAGACTTTCGGTGTGATTCGTGACGGGAATAGCTTTTTGATATCTTTGAGGCCGAATAAGAGGTTTGGATTGAGGTTGAATATTGTGATACCAGATAATAAGGGAGAGAAGATTGTTGATTTCTTTGGTGCACGCATGCCTATGGAAGAAGTGACCGAAGATTTGTTTGATAAAATTGTGCGCTGGTTGAAAATTTAACTATTGCGATTATGCTTATTATATGATATAATAGTATTCTACTGACGTGTTCAGTGGTTTTGTGGGTGTTCGTTAAAAACTCGATTGTTTTTAGGACGACATCACGCGAACAATCTTGGGAGGAGGTGATTAAGGGATTCAAGTAAGTGGAAATACCTGTTTGTTCCAATGCTAGATAGGGAGGTGAAAGCCTATGGCAAAGAAACAGTTCAAGGTATGTAAAACTGTAGAGCTAAAAGATATTCAAGCAGATGTAAAAATACACGGCGTCAAAGGCAAAGACGTAATAGTGGTTGAATACGATAGCCTCAGCAATGGGTTGAGTGTCTTTGAGGAAAAGGATGTGCTAATTGTTGAACAACGTGATGAAAAAGTACCGGAAATTGTCATCAAAGTGCCGGTGGGGACAGATATTATCGCGAAAGGTCTGATGGGAAAAATCTTCTCGACGTCTTGGACGGGCGGGAAGGTTGATATATCAGCGATTGGCGATAGTGACGTTTTTGTAGAGGATGCCAAAGAACTAAGTGTTGCGGCGATTGGCAATCTTGACCTGCAGGTTGGGAAGTTTAATGGGAAGATGAGCTTGGGTCTCCAAGGTTCATTTATGGTGTATATGCCGATGAAAGAAAGCTTCATTGACGACCTGACTGTAATGGCGAACGGACATGGCGAGATTGAAATCTACAGCAAGATTAAAGATGCGCAAATATTTACGTTTGGCGCGGATGTAATATTGCATAGTGTGGAGGCAATCGTAAAACAACGAGTTAAAAGAGGGGCGCTCATCACTGAGTAGCCAAAAGCGCGGAGTTGAATCCGCGCTTTTCTATGACTTGCGTTGACGTCCTGGTATAAGACGTCTTAGTACATGCCGCCCATGCCGGGGTCAGACACAGGAGGTTGTTTCTCTGGTATTTCGACCATGAGGGCGCCCATAGTGATGGCGGTAGCAGCGATGCTGACAGCATTCTTGACCGCTTCTTTGGTAACGCGGGTCGGGTCGATGATGCCGGCGGCTTTGAGGTCGATGATTCCCTTCGACGGGTTCATGACGTCGACACCCTTCCCTACTTCGGACTTTTCTACTTCGGAAAGGAGGGCTTGGGAGTTGAGTCCAGCGTTTTCTGTGATGTGTGTGAAAGGACTCTGCAGGGCATTTCTGACAATCTCAGCACCCGGAGCGGTAGTTTTGATTTTGTTGGCGAGATGAACGAGAGTGGTGCCTCCGCCTGGAACGATGCCGTCGGAAAGGGCGGCTTTGGTGGCGGCGACAGCGTCGTCGACGCGATATTTCTTCTCATCGATTTCAGTTTCGGTAGCACCGCCGACTTTAATGACGGCGACGCGGCCTTGGAGAGCAGCGGCGCGTTTCTCTAGTTGTTCGCGATCGTAACTTGATGGGGCGAGTTTGGTGAGAGAGTTGATCAGAGCGATGCGTTCGCTGACCGTCTTCTGGTCGCCAGCACCCTTGATGATGGTAGTCTCATCTTTGGTGGCGATGATTTTTTGAGCGCTGCCTAAGACTTCGAGACCGACTTCTTCGAGTTTGAGGCCGCGGTCGCCGGAAACGACGGTGGCATCAGTGAGGATGGCGATATCTTCCATGATTTCTTTGCGGCGTTCACCGAAAGAGGGGGCTTTGAGGACTAGGGTATTGAAAACGCCTTTGAGTTTGTTGAGGACGAGGACGGAAAGGGCTTCGCCCTCGACTTCCTCGGCGATGATGACCAGTTCTTTGCGGCCGGAAGCGGCGCATTTTTCGAGAAGCGGCAGGAGATCGCTGACGGCACTTATTTTCTTATCAGTAAGTAGGATGGCTGGTTTGTCGAAAACGGCTTCCTGACGAGTGGTGTCAGTGACGAAGAATGGGCTGGAGTAGCCTTTGTCGTAGGAGAAGCCTTCGACTACGTCGGCTTGCATATCGAGGGACTGGCCGGCTTCGACCGTGACGACGCCGTCTTTGCCGATTTTGGCGATGACGTCGGCGATGAGTTTGCCGATTTCCTCGTCGCCAGCAGAGATAGTGGCAACTTCAGCGATGCGGTCGGACTTGCCGTCGATTTTCTCACTCAATTTGTCGATGCCTTTGAGGACTTCTTCCCCGGCGGCTTCGATACCTTTGCGAAGTTCCATAGGGCTGACGCCGGCAGCGATAAGTTTGTTGGCTTCGGCGAGGATTTGGTAAGTGAGGACGGTGACGGTAGTAGTGCCGTCGCCGGCGACTTTGTTCAGCTTGGTAGCGGCTTCGCGAATGAGGCGAGCGCCGACTTGGTAGCC
>Ga0123356_10001651_pt1 | contig 24471 bp, 11 predicted proteins | sample TergutEmb28metaG_2_FD_92546 | JGI IMG/M metagenome (GOLD analysis project Ga0123356, IMG submission 92546) | Embiratermes neotenicus P3 segment gut microbial communities from Petit-Saut dam, French Guiana - Emb289 P3 | ecosystem: Host-associated > Arthropoda: Insects > Digestive system > Gut ...
AAGTTTATAGGGGCTACTCTTGCGGTTATGCCTTGGGGCAGACTTGTGTACGAGAAAGGCAACGAGTAAATTGTATCTGTGTTTGTAGTGTACCATTCAAGAGAGATTTCGTAGGGGGTGATTTCAAATTCAGTTTCTGTTACACCTGTTAAAATATAATTAACAACGCTTGAGTGTAAGGACACTATAGCTTCGTAAGTTCCTGCGTTTACCGCTGTTGCGTCTAAGCCGATAACGGTTGCGCCGTCTAAGGTAAGCACATAAGCCACACTTGTTTCACCGTTCACAAATCCAGTGAGGGTAAGGGTTAAGCCTTGTGCGGAATTGTTGAATGTAAAGGGTTCAGCATATGTGTCATTTACTGTGCCGAATATATGCCATGAAGCTGTAAGCGTGGCAGGGGTGATTGCCCAAGCCTTGGTGTTTCCGCCTGTGCGGATAATATAGTTTTCATTTTGTGAGGACGCTTGCGCTTGGTAGTTTCCGCTGTTTGTGAAGAGGTTATTTAAGTAGTCAAACGAAACACTGTCGCTATCGTAAACCAAGCCGTCATTCGCCGTTGACGCACCCGAAGAGTAAACCGCCGTAATGCCTTGAGGTGTGCCGTTGTACACAAAAGGTTCGCTATACTCATTGCCGTTATCGCTTTGTATCCAATCAATGTCTATCACCTTTGGGCTGATTGTAAACGCTTTTGAGAGTGTGCCTGCAAAGGTATAATTTTCTGAATCCGCACCCGAAATGCTTATGATTGTTACCACATATTCGCCCACACTAATCTGCCCGAACACATTGTAACCAAGGCTTAAAATCCTGTTCTCAAGATTGTTGATTGCACCGCTTGCGGGGGCTAAAGAGTTCCTTGTGATTTCGTAATGTAAGTTAATTCTATCACTTCCCATTACACCGCTTACGCCCATAAGCACACCTTGTTCTAAAGTGTTATAAGTGTGCGTAATCGTGGCAGGATCAAACGAAATCTCAATCACCCTTTCCACGATTTTCCAAATCAATTCAAGTTCCGTGCCTAATATATAATTATCGTCCTCAGGTTCTATTGCGGTTACTCTTGCGGTATATGTTCCCTTTAAAATTGCCTCATTGCATATGTTTGAGCCTATGGTTTCATATGTAAATGTCAGCGCAGGACTTAAACCGAATGAGGTTAGTGCTACCCTTGCGGTTACCCCTTGAGGCAAGCCGTTATAGGTAATTCCTTGTTCGCTGTTATATAAATTCGCCGTTCCGCTAACTATCCATTCAAGGGTGATTTGGTAAGGATTGATTACAAATTCCGTTTCTGTTGCGCCTGTTAAAATGTAATTTGTAACACCCAATCCAAGAGATACAAAAACTTCATATGTGCCTTGGTTAACAGCCGTAACATTAGTGCCACTTACAAATGTGTCCGTGGCGTTAATCACAAATGCAACGGCTGTATCTGAACCCACAAATCCAGTAAGCGAAAGCGTTAATCCCTGTGCGCTGTTATTGAATGTGTAAGGCACGGTGTAGGGGATATTTAAGGTGTTAAACATATGCCACGAAGCTGTTAACTCGGCAGGATTGATTTCCCAATCAAGGCTTAAGCCCCCTGTTAAAGTGTAATTTGTGTTTGCCAACGAAAGGATTGTTGAAGTGTATTCCCCCGCGTTTGTTGCGCTTAGTATGCTTGCAAAAGAATAATTTACAGTACCCGTTGTGTCCTCACCGATAAGCCCTATAAACTGCGGATACACACCCTGCGCCCCACCGTTGTAAGTGAAAGCGGTTTGGTAAAGAGTGGCAGGTTCTGAATCTAAAATATTCCAAACCACAGTAACAGGCGCAGGATTGATTTCCCAATTTAACGCAAGGTTTCCGCCGTATAATTCATAGTTGCCGTTACCGCCAAGAAGCACTGCCCTTGCCACATATAGCCCTGCGTTTGTGGCTACCCCTGCCCATGTTCTGCCACCTGTTTCACCGCCGATTTCATATGAAATGCTTAAGCCGTCAGTGGTTGCACCGCTTGCGGAAACTATATTGGCGGTAACGCCTTTTTCAGTGCGATCGTATGTGTAAGGGCTTTCATGCGTCCAAGAAATCGTTACAAGTGCAGGGGTGATTTCCCAGCTTGCAACCGTGGTTCCTGTAAGTGTGTAATTCGTGTTATCCACGCTTAAAGCAATAGCCATGTAGTTGCCCGCATTGGTTGCCTTGTTAGTTATTTGAGGATCTGAAGTAAGGTTAATATTCCAGTTAATACTCACAGCGTCCTGCCCTGTTAGCACATTTAAGTGAATAGGCGAAAGCGTGGTGTTAAGCGTGCGTTCACTGCCGTTAAACACAAATGAGGTTGTTCCCCAAGAGGTTATGGATATTGGTTGAGGATTGATTACATATGTTGCCTCTGTTTCAGATTCGTTGCAAAGCACATAGTTATTGTTCGCGCTATTTGAATCCGATATTCCGTTAAGCGTAATTTGATACGCTGTAGCCTTTGCATTAACGGCATAAAAATTGATTGCGGTAACTGTGTTCGCCGTTATCACGGAAGTGGCGGTTATGCCCTCGCCGTTAAAATCAAGGCTGATTCTATCGCCTGCAAACACCCCGCTAACTTCTGCGGTGATTCCTTGCCAAGAACCGTTATAAGTGAAAGCGGGCGGGGTTGCGCCGAAGTCCACACTAACTTTTGCTTGGTTTATCCACCACGCTTTTGTGCTGATTGAAATTGAATAGTTGCCTATATCTGCACCGCCCGAAATGCTTGCCACGGCTTGATATGCGGTGCTTAAAGAATTGCCCACATTTGTTTGGCTGTTGCCTGTGGCAGAAAGGGTAATTGAATCACCAATGTACACAAGGTTATGCGTTGCGCCCACCGCGCCTGTGGTGAAGTTCGGCGTAATGGTTCTAAGCAATCCGTTGTAAGTAAACAAGCCGTCTGTAAACGGTTTAACAGTGCCGTTATCGTCCCATTCCCAATGAATCTCTATGGGCTTAGGGGTAATGCTGAAATCCTTTGAAAGCGTTCCGCTTAATTTATAGTTATCCGAATCCGCACCCGAAATGCCCGTAATCGTGACTGTGTAAAGCCCCACATTTCTTTGCGCGAATTCATTGTAACCTAAACCGAGAGTTTTATTTTCAAGGTTGTAAATCGTACTGCTTGCGTGGGCAAGTGAGTTCCTTGTGATTGTGAAGTTGAGGTTAATATAATCACCGCTTACCACACCAAGCACACCCATAAGCGCGCCTTGGTTTTGCGCATTGTACACAAATGAAAGCGTTTCCGCGCTGAACGAAATCACAACTTCTCTTTCGTCAATATTCCATTCCACACTTGCGATTTCAAGGATATAATTATCGTTATCAAACCCAAAAAGTGCAATTGAATATTCACCCTTAAGCGTAGCCCTGAACACCGCACTCATACTCATGCTTTCCGCTGTGCCACTGCCTACCGCCGTGCTTGAAGCCACAGGGTTCAAAGCATTTGAATTGTTTAGACTTCCGCCACTAACGCTAAAAAGTTCCAAACCTGCGGGGTTGGAAGCAAGCGCAAAGGTAACGCCAAGTTGCGCCCTTGTGGAAATATTGCTTAGAGTAAGCGTTTTATATATATGCGCGCCCGTATAAAAATCAAGCCACTTTCCGCTTACAGGTGCAGGACTCCAAACCGCCGATACTGTGCGCTTTGAAATGTCCCAAATTTGGATTAGTTTATCATAGCCCGCTTCACCAAACACAGGCAAGCGGTAATTGCTGTTGCTTACCCCTGTAATTGTGGCGGTGTATTCCCCTGCGTTTGTGGCGGTAAATGTTCCGCCTCTTATTAGCGTAACACCGCTATCCCCTGTTGCAAGGTTTGAAATTAAAGTGTCTACCTCTTTCTGCGTGCCGTCATAAACCGTGGAAAGTTCTGCCCAGCCACCGCCCACACCGAACCAATTAAATTCAACAATCCTTTGCGTAATATGCCATGTTTGCGCGCGTGTGCCTGAACCGCTAAGGCTTGTGGTGTTATCACTGAATTGGTAATTATTCGCCGTTCCGCTTGTGAGGAACGCCACAGTTGCGTTGTACTGCGCCACGGTTGTGCCTGTGCGGTTTGTATATGTTAGCATATTTTGCACACCGCCCATTCCGCTTGCGTCTGCGGTGTACACGCGCCCGCAAGTATCACTAACCGCCCCGTCAAGCACCGTGGCAATAACCGCGCGCTGTTGGTTAGAATACATTGTGCTAAAGCCGTCCCACGGCGGTGCGCCCCCAAGTGCCACCGTTTCCCATGTTACGGTTATCGGTTTTTTAGTGATTGTAATCGTGCGTTGCGTTGCGCCTGATAAGGCATAATTATCGTCAGGATTTCCGCCCACAGCAAAGCCTATTGTGATAGTGTAAGTGCCTGCGTTTATTGCGCTGAAATCAAAAACCTGCCCCGTGGAAGTAATGCTGAAATTCGTGGGGTACACCGCCCAGCCTGCGGTTGTGCCTGTGTTTGCGAGAACCACGGTATCCCCTGTTTGCACACCGCTTACGGTAAGCGAAATTTGGCGGTTTTGCGCGTTATACACATATGATAAGTTATCTAAAAGATTCCAAGACAGCACCACTTCCCTTTGGTTAATTACCCATGTGGCGGTAAGCCCTGTGGCAGGCATAACATAGTTTGCGGAAATAGACGAACCAAGCGCGGTAATCACGGACGATACAGTTACGCCGTACTGCGCCCCCACCGCCCTTGCGCCGAAATGTGATTGCACAAAAGTTCCTGCCACGGTTTTATCTATTGTAAACGATATGCCTTGTGTGGCTTGGTTTCTAAAAATTGAAATGCCGTTATTTGAAGTTGCGCCGAAACTTAGCGTATCCGCGCTTGCTATATTTCCAACTGTGAGTGTAGGCCCTTGAATACCGCCGTTATAAATATAAGTGAAACTTGTGTTATTAGTACCGTCCCATTGCACGGTTAATTCTCTTGGGGTAATTTCAAATTGCGTGGTGGCGTTTGTAACTTGATAGTTAGCGCAAGCCGTCCCGAGAGTACAGCCCGCCCTTGTGCAACTTGGGGTTAAATTTGCAGGCAGGCTATAAGTGCCTGCGTTAATCATATGAAAATTAAATGTTGTGGTTGTTGAAGTTAAATTTGTGGAATTAAACGGATTATCTATTGCGCCCACCGAAGTTCCCAAAATTGTACCGCTTACCCTAATGCTTCCACCTGCCACAATTGCAGAACCCGATTGGGTGTGGGTGATTGTGCCTGTGCGCCCCTGCCCTGCACCGTTATATTGCACAGAGGTTATTCCACTCCAATTAATTGTGATTTGCCTTAGGGTAACTGTGAAGCCACCGCTTGTTGTTCCGCTGTTGGGTGTGCCGTTTGTGTTGCCCCCTGTTCCCATTGACGCATTTGTGTTTGTGGCAAGCAGTGTTGTGCCTTGCCCTGAAGCGTCTGTAAAGTATGCGTCTATTATATAATTATTGCGTTCTTGCGCACGCAAAGCGGAAATTGAGTAAGTTATATTATGCGTGCCTGCGTTTGCAAAATTTAGGACGCATTGCGGGGTAGCCGTTTCCCAAGCCATGGCGGAAAGAAGTTGAGTTTGCCCTGCAAGTTCGTCTGAATCAAAAAAGCCGTAAGTTTCCAAATGCCAACGCCCCAAAGTTTCGGTGTTGCCGTTTAATAGTTTTGCAGTGTTAACCTCGGTAAGCGAAGTGCCGTAAACCATGCTGAACCTATGCACCAACACATAAGCGTCTGCCCTGCCCACGGTTATTTCCATTCCAGTAACACCCGGTTGAGTGCCGTGTAAATCCTGCTTATTATCGCTTGTGGTTACATTGAATTCATAATTTGCGTTTGCCGAGGGTGTGCCGAGGGTGTTAACGAGTGAAACACGGCTGAAAACATATGTACCCGCGTTTTGGATAACAGACGAGGTTGCCGTGTACCCTGTGCCGAGAACATTTGGTGTGAAGTTAAAAACCCCGTAGCTAAGGTTAAGCCCCCACCCTGCAGTACCGAATGCGCTTGTGTCTGCGGTAAACTCGCTATCAAGCACGGTTTGCATGGCAAGTTGCGTTGCCCCTGCCGTACCTGCCACTGCGGTAAGCGTTGCCATGCCTGCCACGCTTATCGGCGAGGCGGTGTAATTTTGAGAGTTAGCGTGAGTTATGTTTACCTTTATAGGGTGGATAACCGCCAGCACGGTTAAATCCGTGTAAGTCCGCCTTATAGTCAGCGTTGTACCGCCCCTTTCAATTTTAAATTCAAGCTGAAACACAAACGGATTTCCTGTGCTTCCGTAATTGCTTACATTCACATTTCTAAGCACGCCAAAACCGCCGTAGCCTGCCTGTTCAAAGTTAATGGCGGTTGAACTTGTGGTTGAACGCGACCACCTTACAATCTCTGATTCAGAACCGCTTGCAGGGTGCGTTCGGCTTGTGATTAGCGTATTTAAGTTAATAGCCGTGCCGTAATCCACCTCTGTGCTTAGCGTGCGGTTAACAACCATTTGCGAATGGAAAGGATTAAACCAACGGATTAAGTAAATTGCATTTGCCACATGGCTATTGCCTGTGGTGGTAGCAACGGTGGTTGTGGATTGATTAACCGTGCCTGTTCGTGCGCCTATCCTGCCGTTCGTCCTTGTGGTATTGCCCTGCAACTGCCAAGTATATCCGTTAACCGTGGTTGATTCCGTGGCGGTAAAGCCTGTTATATTGCTTACGCCCGTTAAGTTATATGCGGTATTGTGATTTTTTGTTTGAGGGGGACGCCAAACTATTACTTCTTGGGCAGAAATCCCCTCTGAAGCGGACGCTTGAACCCTATAAATATCAGCAGACGGCACGGTATATCGTCGTGTGGTTTGGAACACAGCCCAATAGTTTACCGCGCCTGTGCCTCCCGCTATTGTGGTATTTGGGCGCAAAAGTCCTGTTGTGCCTGTTTGAGTGGTACTCCAACCCATAAACATATTTGTATCTGTGGGGCCTGTAAATCCGCTTCTTACAAGGGGCGGTGGTAATGTGAAAGCCGTACTTACGGGAATAATAAAAGAACTTAAAAGGGTTGACGAACCCGAAACATAAAGGTTAACGGTTCTTTGCGTTCCTCTTGAATTACCGTCGTTGCGCCAGTTTGTTTGCGTTGCCGCTCCCACTGAAAAGTACGGCATGGATAAGGCACTGAATTTTATACTATGGTGGCCGTTATTTGAAACACCGTCATTTCTTGAACCCATAAAGAGGGTTATGCGGATATTCCTGCCCGTGCCTCTTGCGATTACGCTAAGGGTACCGCTGTCCGTCCTTTGTCCTACCGTGGCACCACTGTTAGCAACTTGTGCAAGCCACCCTGTGGTATGCCGTATTCTTTCGTTTGAACTGTTATTTAAATCTCCTGTTTCATTCCAATCGGTGCTTCCGTACTCAAGCATAACTCCGCCTCTTGTGTTCGCCGTAACGGAACCCGATCTGCTTGCATGAAGAACCACCGAATAGCTTAATCTTATATCAAGCGTTCCGCCTGCCGCAAGGTGCGCCGCCGCGTTACCGGTAATCGTAATGTCACGCGTCATATAGTGGTTGTTCCAGCTACTCATGCTACCAAAAATTGACGAACGCGAATCCGAACGATGCAACCCAAGGCGGTTAGTACCGCAGTGGCTTGTGTTATAGCCCATGCTGGCATTACCGCCACGGTGAACCCAGCCTGTAGTATTGTTTGTTATCAAGTATGCTAATGGAATTGTTTGCGTGGAACCCGAAGCCAAATCGTGGGCTATGCCCTCGGCAGACCACCTGCCGTGATACCACAAATGCCTTAAGCCTCCGCTATGCCCCCAAGTTGTGCCTTGATCTGCACGCGTGCCAACAAGCGTGGCAGGGGTGATATCAGTCATGGTAATGTTCGTGCCACCCGAAGCCGCAGTCCACCAACCCATAAAGCAAAAAACCGTTGGTGTGCCGTGCGCATTTTTGGCATTTGCTATAGGGAAAATTGTGTGGCTTACCGTTTGCCCTGTAAATGTGTCTATGTACGCCCAGCGGGTATCACCATAACCGTGGTGTGCATAGCCCACCCAGTTAACAGAATCGGTACCAAGATCAAACCAAATTCTAACGGGTGCCGCCTCCCAATCTTCCTCAATTATAAATGCGCCTGAGGCAAACGGCACTTCCCAAATTCCTCCTGCGCCTGAATATTCCATTTTAATGCGTTCGCCGTCCTGATATCCGCTTAAAAACCTTGCGTATAGCCCTCTCAGCGCCACATGATTGTGAATATTACCTGTTACCGCGCCGTTATCGCTTTCTAACAGATTTGTTCCGTTCCCTGTTGCGTTTGCAATCCTCACTGTGTAACGCATGGTTTGATATGTTTCGCCGTCCCCCTGATAAACAATCGGGCTTTGTTGTTCATAAAAAAGTATCGTTCCTGTGGTTGAGCCTGAAATCGCACTCCATTTCGCGTATAAATGCAGGGAAACCGTTAAGTTATCTCCGCTGTTAACATTAGTTGTTGACGCGTGGAATGTGGTTGCGCGGCTTCCAGAAGTGTCCTCGGGCCAGCCCGAAATTCCGTTAAGCATAAGCCCCGCATTAGCGTAAGCAACCCCACCGCCCGAAGTCGTTGCCCAGCCGTCAAACCCTCTTACGGGGCTTGTGGTTGGGTTATAAAGCGGAAGGTTGGCGGAAGTATCTCTTTGAAACCTTGTGGTTGCGTGGGTGGTTTGAACAGTAACCCCCGAAGGCGCGTTTCGGTGAAAGCCCACAGTGTAAGTAACAGGTAAATAAACAGCCGTGTAATAATGACCGTTAACAGAGGTGTTGTTCACATTATGGTTGGGGCTACCGTAATTAGTTCGTGCAAACCGCCCCACCCTTGCCACAGTGGCAGAACCTGTGTTTAAAACGCTAAGCCAAGCGGAATTAGACGCACCTATCCTGTTTGTAAGCCACGATCGGTAATTTTCAACACTGCCGTCTGTAAAATTTGCGTACGGCACATCTGTGGAAACAAGAAGCCTGTTGCTTCTAAACCACCCCACAAACACATATCCCGTGTGGTGGCTTGCGGTTAGTTCCACATAGCCCCAACCGCTTGTGCTACCCACAGTAAGCGCGCTACTACCGAGGTGCGTGAGGTTCGTTTGCCCGGGGTTCGCGCCGTTTGTGTTTATTGCCCTTGCTTGGGCGGTTGTGTTGTTAAAGTTGCCCGCTTCTTGCGTGTTAAGCGTACCCACATGCATTTTTGATGCCGTGATTGAATGAGTACCAGCGTCTGTAACCCTTAAAGCGTAATCAAGGTGGCGAATAAAAAAGTTAATGCCGTCCCAGTACATTGTTCCCGATGTTCTGTGAATTGTAAATACTGCAAAAAGATCTGCGTCTGTACTATTACCAACAGATCCGAGTGTACACCACGGTCCTGTGGTACTTGTGTCGTTCCAACCAAAGACATTATCCGTTCTAATCCAGCTACTAACATGGCTTGTATTGTCCACAAGGGTAGACGATGTTGTGGGGCGGTTTATTGTGATACCGCTATTGTCTGTAAGTTGACTCATGGTAAGCCCTGCCCGCCCCGGCATTACCGCCGCCCAATCGCCGTTTCTTATTGTGCGGTATTCAAATCCGAATCGCACCTCAAGCCTGCCTGCGCGCCTTAAATCCACAAGTTCGTTGCTTAGCGTAAACCTCACATAAACCGCAAGCATATTTAAACTATGCGAATCAAGTGCAGTGCCAAAACCCACATAGTTACCGCTGTCTAAAATAACAAAGCCGTTATCTTGGTTACCGCCAATGCCTATCCAGCTGTACGGTGCCGCGGTTTGACCGTTAAGCCCTGACGCGCCCCAATATGCAGGATCGCCATGCCCCTGATTTCTTCTAAAATCAAGCCTTCTGTTTGCGGAATCAAGATGCCCTGTGCCAAGGTTTGCTGACGCGCTACCTGCCTGCATTTGAACATTACGCGGAATTGTCGGAAGGTTTGTCATTGCGTCCGCACTTTCAATTTCTTCTGAAATGTTTAGGCTTTCGGGCAATAGATTTGCATTCGTTAAGCTAAAAACTAAAAAACTCACCGCAAACACTAAAAACAACAAAAATAACCACGCAGGCTTGCGTACCCGCGCGGAAGAACTTTTGAATGAACTTTTTATCTGTTTGCCGTTTTGCACTTAGTAACCCTCAGGTTTAATTAAGAATTCAGAATTCAGAATTCAGAATGGTGGAAGGATTTTGAGAACTTTGGCTTCTCTTTAATATCGCCACCAAGAGTTTTATTATTTCGCTAATATCGCTACTTATGCTTTCGTGTTGCTTTTCGTCTAAGTAATCCGTTCTTCGCAGTAAAGTAATCCAATAATCACTTTCGCCTGCCTCTTTGAGCGCAATTGTAAGCTTATTCATAAAGTCCTTCTTGCTTGCGCCCCTCAGTGCTTCGGATATGTTTGCGCCTATACTTGTGCCAGAGCGCATTAACTGCTTAGACATTATGTGTTCGTTCTTCTCTTCCCGCAAGAACTTGTAAAGATTCACAATTCTTACCGCAAAGTTAAGAGCTTTTTCTTTTACCGCATTTTCTTTCATTCGTTTCTTAATTTTATCGTGCTATCTCTTTATTCGCTTCCGTTAATTCTGCATTCTGAATTCTTAATTCTGAATTGCAAGGTACTTGCCTCAATAATGATATTTAGAATCCATAATTCTGCATTCTGAATTCTTAATTCTGAATTGCAAGGCACTTGCCTCAATAATGATATTTAGAATCCATAATTCTGCATTCTGCATTCTGAATTCTTAATTACGGTTGTAGCGCAAGCTCAACCGCCCGCCTATATATTATATTAAAGACGCACGCGCGAATTCAATACCCTGCGGTTTAAGAATAGTAAAACATTAAAAAGCTGTTGCCATAGCTACCAAAATAAAGGTATTTTGGGTAGAAGTGCCAAACTTTTGCCAAAAAAGTGCCAATGCCAAAACAAAATTTACCTCACTTACTGCACATTTTGGCATAAATTTGTGCAGTAAATAAGAAAAATCAAGCCAAATTACGAGGGCATAGGGCATAGGTTATAGGGCATAGGGGTGGATTCTAAATCTCATTATTAGTTAATTAATCCATAATTCTGCATTCTGGATTCTTAATTAACCTATGAGCAATTACGGCTTAATGCAAAAAACTGCGTAAAGGGGTACCGATTTTATTCCGTTTTCAAACCCGAAGTTTTTAGAAGAAACCCTTATAGAATATGCAGGCTTATACTTATTTACGAAAACATTGAGGCTTTTTGCTTGAACATTGTCCTTTGATTTAACTTCAACGGGAACGAAATCGTCCCCGATTTGTATCACAAAATCAAGGCTCGCTTGGTTCCCGCTTTCCCAATAATAAACTTTATGCCCATTAGCGATAAGCTCTTGTGCCACATAATTTTCAGCCATTGCGCCTTTTGCCTCGCCACCTAAGCGCAAATCCGATAAAATTAAACTTTCGGGAACATTGCCCTTTGCGTTTAACAAGCCCACATCGGACATATAAATCTTGTAAGACAAACCGTCTGCATAAAAAGCAAGCGGTATTTTGCCCTCTCTAACTTTGTTACACTGAATAACTATACCTGCCGATTTTAGCCATGCAAGCCCCAGTTCGTAAGAGACGGCTCTTGCCGTACTTCCTATCAAGCTATATTGGAATTTTCTATTATCCTTCGCAAGCTGATAGGGTATGCTGTCATATATTGAAGCGATTTTGATTTGTTCTGATGCAGTTGTGTATTTTGCCATATCGGCGGAATAAAAGCTAAGAACTTCGTTTTGCGCAAACCTTACAAAATCGCCGTCCTTATGGATATGCGCGTAAACGGCTTTTGGCATACCGCCTGTAAATAAATATGCCCTGTAAAGTTCTAACGCTTTTTCGTGAAGAGGCATTGGCAAGGGGGAATCGCTTAAATAGCATTCCTTAATGCTCTCAAGGATATGAGGATTTTTGGCAAATAAAAATTCCTCAAATGTCATGGGGTACATGGTTAATTGCTCAACCTTGCCAACAGGGAAAGATGTGCCGTTATCCTCAGCCTTTTTGCGGTTTACAGCAACACCAAGCAAACTGCCTGCGGCAATAATGTTATAATTCGGGGCTTGTTCACAAAAGTATTTAAGCGAAGTAAGTGCTTTGGGGCAGGTTTGCACCTCGTCAAAGAAAATGAGGGTGGTTTTTTCGTTTATGCTTTGCCCTTGAATATTCGTTAACTCGCGAACTATGCGCACAGGGTCAAGGTCTTTTTCAAAAATCTCGTGCAAGGGCTTGTTATGTTCAAAGTTAAACACAACAACATTGGAATAATGAGCTTTACCGAATTCAAAGATAGTGGTGGACTTGCCAACCTGCCTTGCGCCAAAAACAAGCAGGGGCATTTTATCTTCACGGTTCTTCCATGCCAATAAATTATCTTCTAAAAATCTTTTCATGGCTCAAGTATAGCATGGCGAAACACCAAAAACAAGCGTCAGAGCAATAAATTTAACGAAAGTCATACGACTTTTGTAATTTTAGAGCGTTTAATGCTAAAAAATTCCTCAATTCTGCATTCTGCATTCTGAATTAAATATAATACTCTATTATATGCCTGCCAAACATTTCTCCCTCATAAGCAAAAGGCGCGGTGGCTGTAAACGATACACCACCCTCGCAATCAATGATTTGCGTGCCAAGCATTTCGGCTTTCCATGTTTCAAGTTGCCCCACTACTCCTCCTGCACTCGCAAGTGTGGTGGATACGGCTATTGCCGTGCCGAATGAATCACTTTTGATAATTTTGCCTTGAAGCACTCCTATTATTCCGCCTGCGTACGCGTACGCGCCCGCAAGAGTTTCTATATTGCCCAAAATATCACAGCTTGCATTAGCTTCTGCTTTGCCGAAAGCGCGTGAATTTTCCACGGTGCTGTTCGCCCAGCTTCCTGCAATCAATCCGCCTGCGAACGCAAAATTTTGGGTTATTCCGCTTAAAGATTCGGTTGTCGCGGTTGCGTTGCCCTCAGCTTGGCAGGTTTCCACCCTGCCGTGGTTTCTTGCAATAAAACCGCCTGCATAAGCGTGCGAAAATGCTTTGCTTTGCGCATTGCCCGTTGCCCTGCTACTTTCAATTTTGCCATAGCTTCCGCCCCCGAAGCTTCCTGAGGCTGATTCCATATCCGAAATAGCCTCTGCGTTTATATGAGAGGTAGAATTTTTAATAATTCCGTGCTTCCAATTAACCCCCACAATTCCGCCTGCAAGCGCAAAAGAATGTTCGCCCACATTTTTAACAGATACTTTTACGCTTCCTTTTACGGTGCATTTGTCAATTGTGCCGTAATTTTGCCCCGTAAGCCCACCTGCCCAAACCATAACCATGTTTTCATTTTGGTGAAATTCCTGCCTTGCGCCACCCTTTCCGTGATCTACGCCAATATTCACATTTACACCCTCAAGGGTTAAATCTTTAATAGTGCCTGCGTTTCTGCCAAAAAAGCCTGCATAAGTGTAGCGGTGCGTAATCTTAAAATCGGTAATTTTCTTGCCGTTGCCGTCAAATTCCCCTGCAAAATAGTTTGGAAGTTCAAGTTCAGTTTCGGGTTCAAAGGCTTCTATCATTTGCTTAATAGTTCCTGTGTAAACCCCTATCGGAATCCATTCTTTGCCGTTAAGGCTAATATCGTTTGCAAGCGTAAATGTTTTATTTGAAAACCTTTCGCCCTCGTTTACCCTGTTCCTCAGCCACGCAAGTTGCCCTATTGTGCTAATCTCGCCGTCCTCTAAAACTTCTTCTTCCGCAATATCGCAAATATACGGTTTATCATAAATTCCGTTGCCATGGCTACCGTTTCCATTACTATTTGAATCATTGCAAGCAACCAAAACCCCCAAGAGGGCAATCACTAATATGAAAATTACAACATTTTTAAGCCTGTTTTTCATATGAATCAATATTCAATAATTCGCACAAAAGCTATCCACGGATCTTGATAAGTATCTCCCTCAAGCGCATTTGCCTCGGCGCTACCATGCGCATAGCTATCGCGCACAATAGAAAATGCACCTTCTAAAAAGCCCACAAAGCCCCCTGCATAAGCCCTCATGCTACCATGCGCCGTAGCATTCCCAAAGGCATTGCAATTCTCTATAAGCGCGGATTTTTCTTCGCTCCAACTGTTAAATGTTCCTGAAAAACCGCCTGCAACTGCGTTAATACCTGCCTCGGAAAGCACATTGCCTTCGGCGCGACTGTTATAGATTTTGCCTGCGCATTCGCCTGTTAGCCCCCCTGCAAAAGCATTAACTCCGCCACTCGCGGTAACCTCGCCCAAAGCATAGCAATTATCTATTATTCCGCTACTCCAATTCCCTGCCATAAGCCCGCCCGCGAAGCTACTTGAATTAAACCTAAGTTGCTTTTGTATCAAGGCTTTTACATTGCCTGTGGCGTGGGAATCCTTTACCGTGCCGTGGTTTCTTGAAACCAATCCGCCCGCGTAAGCGTCTGAATGCGTTAGCGCGGTGATATCCCCATTCGCGTAGCAGTTTAAGATGTTTCCGTAATTCCCCCCTGCTATCCCTGCCGAAACCGATTCCACATCGGCAAATGATTGAACGCTTCCAAGGGAATGGCTGTTCTTTATCGTGCCTGTTACCCAATTCGCCGCCACAATTCCGCCTGCCACAGCAAAAGAATGCCTGCCCACATTTTTAACCGAAATCTTAATATCGCCGTTTGAAGAACAATTATCAATTATGCCGTAATTGCGCCCTGCAATTCCGCCTGCAAACACCATAATCATATTTCTGCCCTGCTCCCATTCGTCACTGATACCTTCAATTCCGTGATTGGCGTCAACATTTATGAAGAAGTCTGAAATGGCAAGGTTTTCAATTGTGCCTGCGTTTCTGCCAAAAAAGCCCACATACTCATATTCTTTTGTGATTTTAAAATTAGTAATTTTCTTGCCGTTGCCGTTAAAGTTTCCTGCAAAATAATTTCCGTAGTCAAGTTCCGCGTCCACATAAAGCGCGTCAATATACTGCGTGGCAGTGCCTGAACCCATGGGAATCCACTCTATGCCAAGCAAATCAATATCATTTACAAGCGTGAAATCTCTGCCAAAAAACCTTTCGCCACCGTTTACCCTGTTGCTTAACCACACCAAATGCCCTGCGGTGCTAATCTCGCCACTTTCGGGAATTTCTTCCGCAACAATTTGGGGTGAAACTTCGCCACCGTTACCGCACGCAAATAGCGCGCAAACAAGCGCGGAAAAAACTACGAATAATAATGCGGTTTTTAATATGTTTTTTACCATTTTACGGTTAGTGAATTCGGTAATGAGATTTAGATTCCACCTTTGTGCGCTGTGCGCTGTGCGTTGTGCGCTAATAGATAAGTTTCTTAATCCACGCACTGATTGCTTTTTCGTTATAATTAAGCGGAATGGTAAGCGCGGTTTTATATGCCTTGTTTGATTTTAAAAGCACATTATTAAGTTCCACCAAAAGCGCGATTCTCGTGATACCTTTGGTTAGCTTTTCAAGCATTTCTTTGGGGGTGAATTTGGCAGGGTTGCCCATGGCAATGTTAAGCATATCTTTATTTTCAAGGATTCCCGATTCAAAAAGATACTTCACATCGCCTGCTTTGGCTGATAGAAGCCAATTTTTCATTACATTTATGGCAAAATGCTTTGCGCCGAATGTTTTATAACATTTAACCTGATAATTCCAAAGGTTTTCAATGCTTGCGCATTGATTTTTAATAAGGACGCCTGCAAGGTGCATAGCCGCGCGGTAAGCAGACGCCATGCCACTGCCAAGCAGGGGAATTGTGAAAAAGCCTGCATCGCCGATAAGCGCGAAGCCGTTTGCCACAAGCCGTTCCGCTGGGGGGCGCACAGGAACGCTGTAAATCCCCCCGCCCTTAACCAATTCACCGCCCAAAATGGGGTTATCCTTCTTCAATGCCTCAAGGCGGACTTCTAAATCCTCTTTTGTTAGCTTATCTATTGTGCCAACAAGGACATTTGCTTCGCCGTCATCTTCCGCTATGCACCATGAAATGCCCTTTGTGTTCATGTGCCTTAAATATACCTTATTTGTACGGCTTGGATCGGGGGAAGAACCTTCCTTAAATTTATAGTACGCGCGGAAACCCTTAAAGCACTCACCAGCCTTAGGTTGTGCAGGGAAACCCAAATCCTTTGAAAGCTGTTCTCTTATCTTGCTGTGTGCGCCACCGCTATCCACAACCAAGTCCGCTTTAATCTCTTTGCCGTTTACAATTATGCCTTCCACGGTTTTGCCGTTTAGGATTGCGCCTTCCACAGGGGTGTTCCATTCTATTTTTGCACCGTATTTGGTTGCCTCGGCTACCAAAACTTCCTTTAAAGCACGGCGGTGCATAGAATAATCAATAAGTGCGCCGTTAGTTTCGCCTTTAAGCCAAAGACGCGAATCACAGGCGTTAAAATCCCAATCTTTTTTACGGAAATACCACTTTTTATCGGGCAAAGGAATGTTTAGTTCGTTATAAACCTCGTGCCTTGCATCGTCCGTCCAATCATAGCTTAGGTTACTTAGGTTATCTTTTTCGTAAATTGTTACCTCAAAGCCACCCACCTTGCACAAACGCGAAGCCAAAACCAATCCGCCCTCGCCTGCACCTATAATTGCTATCTTCATATCTGCCATATTGCCTCCTAAAAATCTTTAAATTATATTTTGCCTTTATATTTTAGCATATTTTATTGAAAGTGTGTATAGATTATGCTAAAATCTATATAAACACAATAAACACATTACGGCATTCTTTAGCCGTTATTTTGAAGGAGATAATCAATGAACCGTGCGGAACTACTATTCACCATAATTGACTTTACTTGCAACCCCTTAATGAATTACAAGAGGGATAGGAAACTCGGAAAGCAAAAAAACCTTTCTTACGGGGAACACAAGCACCAAAAAATGGACTTGTGCTGGAAAAAGGGTGAAGAAAAGTTACCGCTTCTCGTGAATATCCACGGCGGTGCGTTCGTTAAAGGTGATAAAAAATACCGCCGTTCAATCTGTGAGGATTTCGCTGGGCGCGGTTGGTTCGTGGCAAACCTTAATTACCGCCTTGCACCAAAAAACCCCCTGCCTGCCGCATTGCAAGATGTTTTTGAGTGCTTAAAGGTGCTTTCCGCCCCTGAATTCGTGGAAAAGCATAATCTTGATTTAAACCGCGTGGTTTTAACAGGTGATAGCAGTGGCGCATACACCGCGACAATGGTTGCCTGCGCGCTAACTAACGAAAAGGTGAGAATCGGTTGGGAACTTCCAAAAGTGGACATTAAGCCCACCGCGCTTATCTCATTCTGCGCGCCCTTTGATTTCCAAAAGGCTATTGAAGGCAAGCTACCTTTCGGGCTAACAAGAAGTATCGGTTCAAGCGTAACAGGCATTAAATTAAGCAAGGATTGCCGTGAAGTTTCAACCTTTAAATATTTTGAATACATTTGCCCCTGCAATTTCGTTACCAAAGAATGGCCCCCCACCTTTATTGTTTACTCAGAAAAAGATCCTCTTTGCGCAGGGCAAAGCGAACTTCTTATTGAAAAACTTCAGCAAGAAGGAATTTATGTGGAAGAATCCCACAGCGTGAAAACGGCGGATACCCACTGTTACCACCTTTTCCCCTTCTTGAAAGCAAGCAGAAAAACCATGAAATGCGTTCACGCGTTCCTTGAAGCGGTGAGATTGGGCGAAAATCTTAGTGCGGAAAAGCCTGCCGAAGCTGGGGCGGAAAATAAGAAAAGCGCGCAAAAGAAAAGCGCAAAAATTGAAGAGAAAGAAGAAGTAGCGGAAATTGTCGCAGTTAATGAAGTTGCGGACGAAATTGCAAGTGCGGACATTAAAGAAGAATTAACCGAAGAACAAGAAAGCGCGGTAGCGGAAATATCACAAGAATAAAGGAATTATTATATGGAAAACCTAAAATATTTGTGTTCAAGAATTAAGGATTTGCGCGAATTTTCGGGCTATACCGCCAAAGAGTTTGCATTAAAATTAAACCTTACAGAAGCGGAATATTTAGAGTACGAGGGCGGAAAGAAGGATTTTTCTATCGGGCTTTTTTATTCAATCGCACACGCGTTAATGCTTGAACCGGGGGTTTTGCTTTCGGGCAAAGAGGCAAATATAACCACCGCCACCGTGGTTTATAACGGCAAAGGCAAGGAAGTGGAACGCGCGGAAGGGTATTCCTTCGTTTCGCTTAACAGCGACTTTGCGGATAGCCGTTTTCAGCCCATGCTTGTAACTATTAAAGCAGGCGGTACGCCCGAACTCGTGAAGCACGCAGGGCATGAATTTAACTATGTGGTAAAAGGTTCTTTAAGAATCGTTATCGGTGAGAAAAAAGAATTTTACCTAAAGGAAGGGGATAGCATTTATTTTGACGCTTCCCAACCCCACGCACAAATCGCAATGAGTGATGAGGCGAAATTCCTCACTATAATTGAAGCTAAACTGTAATTACAGGCTGTTGAAAAGCACTGTGATTGGCGCAAAAACGGAACTTTGCGCTTAGTCATGTACGCCCAGTACACTCCTGCGCCCAAAAACCGCGTTTTTACACCACTGACAGGCTTTTGAACAGCCTGTTTTTTATTTGTGGCGTAATTATAAATTTAGTGAATTTAATTAGTTGTTTTTCTATAAAACCGTTATTTCTCAAAAAAACTTTTAATGTTGCCCCAAATATCAACACCGAATGCAAACACGGCGACTAACACATAAATTGTGATAACGGCAATTACCGCAAGGCTTACAGCTAATGAAGCCTTGGCGAAATTCTTTTTGCTTCTAAGTTTTTCGGCAGGGTTTGTAGCCCAATAGGTAAAGCAAAATAGGTTTATAATCGGCAAAAGTGATAGGATTATAATTATAATCCACTCTGAAAGCGGAACGGGAACTTCCGTGTGCAGAGGTCTTTTTGAATCCACATTATCATTAAAATTGTACTCAGCAAATTCACTGCGCTTTGCAGTGGACAAATTGTCTTGATAATACTTGCTGTACTCCGTGTAATTCCGCGGGTGTTTTTTGCGGTGATACATGGGGCGTTTTTTTAGTGCCATAATTGTTAATGATTAACATAAAACTAAAAACTAATTAGTTTTTGGTTTTTTTACTTCAGTAAAAACACCATTGCTTCATAAGGTCTTAGCATTGTTGTTTCGGGCTGTTTGCGATCATATCCGTAATTGTGAAGTTTGAGTTCCACGCTGTTAAAGGGAATTGCGTTAGGCATTTTGAATTTAACTTCCTTGTTTTTAAAGTTGCAAATTACCAAAATGCGTTCACCGCGGTAAGCCCTTTCATAGCAATATATGTCCTTAGATTTCATTAAATAATCTTGATACGCGCCCAGCTTAACAATATCGTTATCTTTGCGGTACGCGATTACTTGGCGGTAAAAATTAAGAATTGAATCCGCGCCTTCAGCGTTTTGTTCTTTTACATTTATGCCGAATTGGTAATTTGGGTTAACCGCTATCCAAGGTTCGGCGGTAGAAAAGCCTGCGTTTTTCGCATTTGCCCACTGCATAGGCGTGCGTGCGTGATCTCTTGCGCGTTTCTTTAAAACTTTAAGGATAAGCGGACGCATAATCGGTTCAAACTTTCCAAGCGCACCGCGCACATAGCTAACCATAACATCGCGCATTTCGTCAAGAGATTTGAACGGATAGTTAGACATTCCGATTTCCTGCCCCTGATAAACATAAGGCGTGCCTTGCAAAAATTGATAAGACACCGCAAGCATTTTTGCCGACTGCGCGCGCAGTTCGCCGAAATCACCTGTAAAGCGCGGTAACGAACGCGGTTGATCATGATTTTCATAATATAGGCTGTTCCAACCGCGCCCCCTCAAACCATTTTGCCATTTGGCTTGGATTCTTTTTAGCTTTCTTAAATCAAATTTGCGGGGAAGTAATCTAAAATAGGTATCCGCTTCCACATGTTCAAACATAAACACTGTGTCAAGTTCGTCTCTATCCTCAGCGGTATAAAGAAGCCCTTGTTCAATGGTTACGCCCGCAGCCTCGCCCACTGTCATGCAATCATATTTAGATAGCACATTTTGGTTTAATTCATGAAGATATTGGTGAATATTAGGCCCGTGAGTGAAGTTCTCGTCCCCCACCGCGCCCAAAGCGAACTTGCCACTCGGCAATCCTTCTACTTTGCTGATATAGGTTATAACATCGCAACGGAAGCCGTCTACCCCTAAATCAAGCCAATATTTCACAAGATCACCCACTTCTTTCCTAACTTTTGGGTTATCCCAATTTAAATCAGGTTGCTTTTTGGTGAAAAGGTGAAGATACCATTCCTCACTTGCCTCGTCATATTCCCAAGCAGTGCCACCGAAGCGCGAAGTCCAATTATTTGGGGGCTTTTTGCCGTTCTTGCCTCTGCCCTTGCGCCAAATGTAATAATCGCGGAAAGGGTTATCCTTGCCCTTTTTGGCTTCCTTAAACCATTCGTGTTCGTCAGAAGTGTGGTTCACCACTAAATCCATAATCAGCTTAATGCCCCTTGCGTGCATTCCCTTAACCATTTCTTTCCAATCGTCAAGAGTGCCGAATTCGTCCATAATATCTCGGTAATCCGAAATATCGTAGCCGTTGTCATCATTCGGGGATTTATAGCAAGGCGAAAGCCAAACCGCGTTTACGCCAAGGCTTGCAATGTAATCAAGTTTTGAAATTATGCCCTTAATATCACCTATTCCGTCACCGTTGCCATCGCAAAAGCTTCTTGGGTAGATTTGATAAATAACGGCATCTTTGTACCATCTTGTTCTAATGCTCATACTAAAAAACTGCGGGTGCGAACCGCATAACCGCGAGAACGGCAGTTGCCGTTTACTTTTGCCTAAATGTCAAGCCCGTTAAGAACTTTCTTGAGTTCGGCAACTTCTTCGTTAGTTAAAGTAACGCCTTTGCCCATTCTGTCATGCTCAGGACTCCATTCTCTAAGATCCATTCTTGCCTCTCTTCCGCTCCAGCTAACCAAGTTAAGTTCCTTGTTCCACCCTCTGTTTGATGTGCTTAAAATGCCGAGATTTTTAACTATCTCAAATTTTAAATCTGTTGTCATGTAATTTTATCCTCCTAAAAAAGCTTTCGCTATTATATACTATATACAAGCGCGCGCGCAAAGTCAATACCATTTTTGAAGTTTTAAAGTAAAACGCAGATAAAAAGTAAAGATTTAATTAGGAATGAAGAAATATTCAATTAAAAAACCCCAAAATCAAAACTATTTCGGGGTTTTTAGTGGCACAAGCCATATTGTATGCGAACCAAAAATTAGTATCGGTAAGGGGTATTTTATCTAATCTGCCTAATTATCCTAATTTATTATTTGGAATTATAAAAATTCCAAAAACTTGATTCCAATAGTTTATCATCAGTTTGAATTCTAATAACGGATTGGGTCTTTTTTTCATAAAGTTTATAGTACCCTTGTTTATTCTCGTCTTGTTTTAATTCAAACAACATATCGTTATAGAAAATCCTTCTTATTATTTCTTGAACTTCTTTTTCGGTATTACAAATTATTGCACCGCACACCACGCCTGTCTCAAAACATATTAAACGAGTTAGAGGATGTATATTTTTAAATAAATTATTCTTATCTGCCTTTTCACAGTAGAAAATAACAGGCTTTCCTAGGCTTAAAGCCATTGCTGCCTCTGCATCTTTTCCATAACTTTCTTTTTCGCCAGCCGAATAAATCAATACCTTGGCAGATTTAACCATTAGGCATTCGATTATCCCCTTATCTTCATGACCGTCTGCTGCGCTCATGGTGGGGTCAAAGTATCTTAAATCCAAAGTTTTTAGTTCTTCCGCATGAAAAAGTCTTTCAATAAATCCCGAAACTGCTAAAAAGTCTTTTTTATTTCTCATCGATGTTGCGACATATACATCTAAATCATTTACCAACGAAAGATACAAATTTGTATTTTTTCTTGCTGCTTTTCTTGCTTCGATATAGTCAAGGGCTATCGGTTTTATAAGAGCCCTTATCTCTTCTTCATTTTGAACCTCTTTGTCTTTTATGTCTTCTGCAGTAATTTCAAATTGAAGTTGTCGGTCTTGGTCTGGCGCATATTCTTCGTTCAGAAGATTTTTAATCCTTATTCGCTTAATGCCTCTACTTTTTGCTTTTTTGTAACTCTCTATTAGATGTTTTTCTAAACCGCTCTCTATATCAATATTATCCCCAAAGTTTTTACAAACATTTTCAGAGATTAAATATTTTTTTTCGGGGTCAATATGGTCGAACTTTAAAGCCGCCCCTCTTTGCATTATATTTACAAAATCGATTCTCTTGCGTTTGAAAAACTCAACTAGTTCTTGTTTATTCAATTTTCTCAACTTATTATAACCTACAGTAATATTTCCGAAATTATACAGACAGTCAACGAATATTCGATAAAAGCCAAAAAATAATTGACTTGTAGTCGATATGTTGTCAAATTTTTGAGCCGAGTCAAATTGCTTAGGATAATAACCTAGAGTTTTTATTCGATAATTATGCTCGGGCGGAACCTCACACCAATAGTACTCGAAAAAGCCTTGAGATACTGCGCCTGCTTTTGAAAACACTAGCATTTGATTTAATTGAACCAAAGCCAAATGATTTTTTTCAATATCTAAAATTCTATTAATTACAAAATCGTCAGTTTGATTAGTGATAAAGCTTTCTACACCTTCCCTATGCGTGTTAAAGAGAGGTAAAAATTCTTTCAGCAAATCTTCTTTTGTCATTTATGTAGCCCCTTTTTATACTTAGCGTATAATATTAGTATAACATAAAATTGTCAACACAATATAGAAAACTATATGGTTATCAAAATCTGCCAAAGTTTTGGTAATAATCAGGTTAAATTAACTGCTTGCTAATGAAACATTATTTAAGGTTATATTTGCACCTAAAAAAATTCCCTATTATATACTATACACAAGCGCGCGCGCAAAGTCAATACCATTTTTGAAATTTCGCCCCAAAAAACAGCATAAATTTTGCAAATTTATAAAACTTGTTAAATTTTGCACGGCAAAACATACTAAAACGGTTTGACATTGCCCTATAATTACCTTAATATATTACCCATGGGAGAATTCCCGAGTGGCCAAAGGGAGCAGACTGTAAATCTGTTGTCAGTGACTTCGGTGGTTCGAATCCACCTTCTCCCACCAGCAAAAGCCCAAAATCCTCAAGGATTTTGGGCTTTTGCAATGAAGTGGCTTCGCCATGAAGATATGAAGACGCTTCGCTTATGAAGAACGAACAAGTTCGCATGGCGGTAAATTTATAGCCACGCCCGAGCCGTCAAACGCTTGCGTTTGCAAGGACGAGGGAACGAAGTGTACGCAGTCCGCCAAAGAGGCGAGGTCACTTCATGTTGCGAAGCAACACTTCATAAATGAGCGTAGCGAATGGCTTCATAAGTAAACTTGTTTGCGACTTCATGAACAAATAAGGCAGATTGATGTTCTATCCGAAAATGCAGGTGTAAACCTTTCTATCGGATTGCAATCCGCTTACTTAACCAAAATTAATAACTTTGGCTTTGTGGCGGAATACGCCCAAAAAACAGCCGATTTTACCTCTCAACTTATAGTAGACTTTATCGGCACAAAAAGAGTTTTTTAAATTAGCAAACTAACCCGAAACGCTTTTTATCTAAACACAACCACAAACCCCGAAGCCTTAAAACTTCGGGGTTTCTCATTAACTTCTTATATACGGTATTTACATAATGATACCGTTCGTGATATCATGTGTGCATGGCACTATCTAACAATATACCCGAAGTAAGCCCTATCGTGAACGAAACAAAATCGTTTAGTTCAAGCGGTGTAAATATTTCTTACACCAAAATATCGGCAAAAGATACCAATCATAAGCCGATAATTTTTGTCCACGGCAATTCGGAAAACGGCAAGATTTTTGCTAAAGTTGCGAATTGGCTTTCCAAAGATTATGCGGTTTATTGCCCCGATAGCAGAAGCCACGGTTTATCCGAAAAGGTTAAGCGGTTAACCTATGAGGATATGGCGGAAGATATTGTGAATTTGATAAAGCACGAGAATTTGGAAAAGCCTTTGCTTTACGGCTTTTCGGACGGCGGAATTATCGGGCTTTTGATTGCTATGAAATACCCCGAAATTCTTGGCGAAATATTCGTTTCGGGCATAAACCTTTCACCCAAAGGGGTTAAACCCTTTTGGCGGGGGCTTTGCAAATTTGCGTATTTTTTAACGCGTGCGGATAAATTGAGGCTTATGTGCAAGCAACCGAACATTTTAGCAGAAAGCCTTAAAGCAATAAAAATTCCTGTAACTGTGTTTTACGCGGAAAAG
>Ga0123356_10001652_pt1 | contig 24450 bp, 17 predicted proteins | sample TergutEmb28metaG_2_FD_92546 | JGI IMG/M metagenome (GOLD analysis project Ga0123356, IMG submission 92546) | Embiratermes neotenicus P3 segment gut microbial communities from Petit-Saut dam, French Guiana - Emb289 P3 | ecosystem: Host-associated > Arthropoda: Insects > Digestive system > Gut ...
ATATATGCGGCTTCCAGCATGGATTTTAATATAATATTATTACGTTTTTTCACAGCAGCTCTTCACGGCGCCTGCGGTTCCCGTATCGGCTCTGCAGTAATAATGTTCAAAACCAGTCCTCTGCAGGCAATTTTACGCATTATCACTGCCACTGCAATTCACGGAGTTTTTAATTTCCTTGTAATTATACCAGGCATAACGTCAATAGCCGCTTTCCTGATAGCTCTATCCGCATTCATAACCGCAATCCTGGCTATCCGCGGCAGTTGGATAAAAACCATAACAAATACAAAAAACCCTTGACAAAACCCAATGAAATTCATAAGCTGTTATTCACGACGCAAGGTAGAGCAGTTGGCAGCTCGTCGGGCTCATAACCCGGAGGTCGCAGGTTCGAGTCCTGTCCTTGCTAAAGATAGCAATAGCAATTTTTTCAATTAATTCAAGTGAATGAAACCTGTTCCCGATTTCAATCTGCCCAATATAAGAAGTTGATGTACTGCACATTTCCGCAAGGGTCATTTGTGAAATTCTCCTGTTTTTTCTGCATTCCCTCAGATTCCGGATAAAAATGTCTTTTAATCTTATTTTAGCTTTTAGAACATAGAAAATATTTTCTATTGACAATGTCCATACAGCTAATTTATTATATTATTAGCAATATGCTAATATTAAAAAATAAAAGTATAAAATTAGGAGTATTCAATGAAAACGATAAAACGGTTTCTATCAGTATTGTTTGTTTTTACATTAATTGTTTTTGGAAGCTGCTTTAGTACACCTGTTTCCCAAACCGATGAACTTGATACAGCGATACGGAGTGCATCAGATTATCTTAACAGAAATATACCAGCAGGGAATAAGATTGTTATTCTGAATATACAAACCGAATCACTTGATCTTGCTGATTATGTTATAGATGAGCTTATCGCAAATGCTGTAAACGACAGGTATTTTATTGTTGTAGATCGTCATCAGCTTGATTCTATCCGTGCAGAATGGGACTTTCAATATTCCGGTGATGTTGATGATGAATCAGCTCAGGAGATAGGAAGAATTCTGGGAGCGCAAACAATTGTATCAGGAGCTGTAAGCAGATTGGGAAGCGGATATAGGTTGAGGCTTCGCGCCCTTGATGTACAAACCGCGCAGGTACAGGGACAATTTAACAGAAACATAACATCCAGTTTATTGATAAATGATATAATCGCAAGCAGTTCAGGTACTACATCAACAACAGCAAGCAATATAAGACAGCCAGCACCAGTTTCTCAAACAACATCGACTGCACCTGTTGAAACAACAACTACTCCTGATGAAACAACACCTTCTGTAACTCCAACACCTTCAACACCTGCTGCTCCGGTTTCTGGCGCACAAACCTACAGAATAGGTGATACTGGTCCTGCAGGAGGTTTAATTTTTTACGACAAGGGAAACAATTCCGGCGGTTGGCGTTATCTGGAAGCAGCGCCTGAAGAAGCGGAATCCAGAGCTCGCTGGAGTGTACATAATACAGCAGTTGATAATACACGATCTGTAATTGGAAGCGGTTTACGAAATACACAACTGATTGTAGAAAAATTTGCACAAACTGCAGGAGAATGGGATACTGCAGCGCAATATTGCAATGATCTTGTATTTAATGGATTTAACGACTGGTTTTTACCAAGCACTGATGAATTGGATCAAATGTATGGTAACTTAAAACGCAGAAATCTAGGAGATTTTAAAAATGAAAGGTATTGGTCTTCTACACAAGCAAATTACTATCAAAGTAGAGTTTCTGCTGACTATCAAAATTTTAGTAATGGTCAAATGGAGTTTATCAATCATAAAAGCGTAATTTATTACGTACGCCCCATCCGTCAGGTTCCCGGGCCTAATTGATTTTGCCAAAGCCGTTTCTGTCGTAGAAGCGGCTTTACAAAATTATCGATATATTGACAAAAATTCATTAATTAACAATATAATGTATAAATGATGTTCTCAATGCTAAATTTTAGAAAAACAATGAAAAGATTGCTGTTTTTTCTATATTTTTCTGTAATTGTGTTTAACCTGTATTCGGAAGAAAGCGTATTTATATATGACTTAAAAAAAGATATTATTCTTGGATCATTGTCTGTGGGTATGTTTATCAGTCCATTTTTTATAAATGATAATCCTGGCGATATACCAAATAACTTGAACATTAATGATGTAAACTTTTTTGACAGAGGATTAATGTTTCCTTATGACAATAAACTTGATGCTGTTAGCAGAATTATTGTGCCGGGGCTTATAGTTGCATCGGTTATATCTCCTTTAGCCGGAAATATTAGAGAAAACTTTGATACCTGGCTGACATACGGCATAATGTATGCGCAAACACTTGCCTTTACATATGGAACGAGTGTATTAATTAAAAAAACTGTTGATCGGTACAGACCATATATATATTTTCATGAAGCAGTAGAAGATGATTATCACAGAAGTTTCCCTTCCGGTACAACTTCTTATGCTTTTTCTGCAGCTACTTTTTTTAGTGTTACTTTTTTATCTGAATATCCTGATTCTTTCTGGCGGTTTCCTGTTTTTATAGGTTCATATGCATTGGCAGCAACTGCTGGAGCAACCCGGATATTATCCGGCAGCCATTTTTTAACCGATGTATTGGCTGGTGCGGCAATCGGAACATTTTTTGGATGGCTTATGCCAACGCTGCACAGAAGAAACAATGAAGATAATAAAATCTCTTTCCATTTTACTGGAAATGAAGCAGTAATATCACTAAAATTTTGAGCATTAATGTTTTTATACGCTGAAAAAAATCAATCAACTTTAAATTTAACCGATGTCTTTTGAAGTGTTTCCGAATAAGCAGTTAATTCCAGTTTACCGCTGCTGTCACCTGCTTTGATCATTGCAAGAGCTTTTCCGCCGGATGTAACTGTTTTTGTCAGGGTAAACCCAAGATTTTGACTTAAATCTCCTGAACAGGTTCCAAGAAACCTGGCATCTCCTGTTAATGCGAATTCAATCAGTATTTCTTCGTTTGGACATAATATCCCATGTTTATCTGTAATATTAATTTCGATATGTGTAATTTCTCCGGGTTTTAAATTTGTTCTGTCCGGCAGCAGCTTGATTTTTTGCGCTTGCTCTGCTGTTTTTAAAATATAAGAACAAACTTCTTTGCCGTTAATTATTCCTTTTGCTTCTGCATTGCCGTTGTGATATTCAAATGTATATTCAACAATACCATTGTTAAAATCCGCTTTCTTCCGCCGGCCCATTTTTTTACCGTTTAACCATAATTCTGTTTCTTCGCAGTTTGTAAAAACAGCTGCCTTTACTGTTTTACGGCGCAAGTGATCAAAGTTTAAATGTGAAGCCATTGAAGGAAATGACCACCTGCCGCGGGCGTAATCCGGTTTTTTGTTTTGATCATAAAATGCAAGATATACAAACGGTTCTTCTGTCCAAATGCTTTTGCGGAAAAAGGCATTTGGCTTCATAAACCCGCAGATATCCAGGATTGAACCTGTCCAGCCTTTGGAAGGCCAGCTGCTTTCGCCAAGATAATCGATTCCTGCCCAGATAAATTGTCCTATTACATTGTCATTTTCCAGCACAAACTGCCAGGGATTTTTTTCTGATACATCTTCAAAGTTGGTGCCAACACTGGAGTAATATTCATAACACTCGGTTCCAAGAATCGGTTTTTCAATTTTCCCGGTATAAGCCTGATACAATGGCTCGTGGTAATTTAAACCAAGTACATCAACATCATCTGCAAGTTTTTTTGTCAGTTTTACAAGATCTTCAACAGGAGCGTTAACCAGTGTTCTGGGGTTTGCATGAGGTGAAAGCGCACAAGTAACCGGCCGGTCATCAAGACTGCGGACAATACTTACAAGGTGTTTTTGCAATTGCAGCATGCTGTCCGCTCCCTGGTTTTCAACTTCGTTGCCTATACTCCACATAAAAATACTGGGATGATTTCTGTCCCTTTTAATAAAATCACTCATGTCGCGCTGAGCATCTGTATCAAAATGTTTTGCGTAATAACCGCTCTTCCATTTGTCAAAACATTCGTCCACAACATAAAATCCTAGTTCATCGCAGAGATCAAGAAATTCTTCCGCCGGAATGTTGTGACTGGTTCTGATTGCATTACAGCCGATATCTTTTAGAGTTTGCATTCTTCTGCGCCATACACTGTCATAATGAGCTGCTCCTGTTATACCACAGTCATGATGAAGGCATACGCCTTTAAGTTTTATTTTTTTTCCGTTAACTGTCATTCCCTTTTTATATTCAATTTTTATGGTGCGGATGCCGAAATTAACTTCTGCAGGCATTCCGTTTAAACAGTCCGGATCAAGATGTATTATAGCTTTGTAAAGATTTGGATTTTCTGCAGACCATAATGCAGGATTTTTTATACAAAATTTATTAATTACCTGTACTTCGTTTTTGTCTTTTAAATCAAATGAAATTAGATTTTCCGCTGTTTGCTTTCCATCCGGTCCCAGTACAGTTAGTTTCAATGATTTTTTTTCATTATGATTTTTTTTGTTGATTATTTCTGTTGTTACAGTTATCTCTGCCTGTTTTTGATCAGCAGAGAGTTTTGATTTTACATGAACTCCCCATGTTTTTATGTGTACATGCGGCAGGATTTTTATGTAAACATTCCTGAAAAAACCCGAACCTGAATACCAGCGATCAGGTTCTTCGCAGCCATTATCCAAACGTACTGCAATCAGATTTTTTCCCTCTTTTGCAAATTGAGTTATGTCAATTTCAAAACTGGAATAACCCGAAGCCCTTCCTCCGGCTTCTTTTCCGTTTATATAAATTTTACTGTTTCTGTATGCGCATCCAAAATAAATATATACAGTTTTTTCCGATATATCCGGCAGTAAAAATTCCTTGCGATACCAGCAAATACCCCTCCATGAAAAAAACCCCTGCATGTTTTGACCCGTCCAGCTGCCTTGAATTCCCTTGTCAAAAGGCTGTGAGATAACCCAGTCATGCGGAAGATCAACGCTGCTCCATGTACGATCGTTATGATTTACATCGCGGGCATTTTTTATATCTCCCAAAATAAATTTCCAGTCTTTGTTAAAAAGCACAGCTGAACGGTCTTTCATATCATCCTCCAGGGTGTGGTAACCAAAAAAAAAGCCTGATCTAGTGTTCTGTAGAACACTAACGACCAGGCTTTTAATTAGCTGCAATGATAATTTTTAAGGATTACCAGTGCTGCCAAAAACTGTTAGCGAGGGAACAGGCGTGATCTTTCATCAAAGACTTCCTGTGCTCCGGAGCTGACCCAATCTCTGTAACCGGTATCCCATACATTGTCAAATGTAGCAGGGCTTGTTCTTATTGCCTGTGCAAGAAGAGCATCAGCTTTATCCTGCAGTACTTGTGTATACTGATTAATTAAAGTTGTTGCCTGATAAACCATTCCGGCGCGTGCATTACTTGTTGATATTGTATATGCATTTACAATAACATCAGGTGATGTTCTGCCGTAACTTAATGCCAATACTCTGGCGTTAAGCTCAGGGCTGCCCATTTCTACGCCGTTAAGCGGCATGGTTATATCAATATTCTGTGCAGAGTTCTGAATCCACATATGTCCAGGGGGCATTGCAAAAATGTTCGGTGCGCCATCTCTCATTACGTGGTTCATGCCTTCGGCTCCAATCTGGAGGAAGTTAAAGTTTTCCGGTTTTGAAAGCCAGTTAAGATACTGCAGGGCTCCGATATGATTTCTTGAGAACTGAGGAATAAACATATGCAGACCGGCTTTGTCCATCATTTCTTTGTTGTTAAGGTTAAGATCTACAGGAACAAATTCTGCGCCGGGAATATTTCTGGCAAGTTCTTCATTAATAAGATAATCCTGCCTGTATGGTAAATCCCAGTTCTGTGCAAATGAACCGACAACGCCGGATTTCATCTGATTATAGAAATCATCTGCAGTAGTCATGAGCGGGAAATCCTGATAAATAAGCCGTTCATTGTACCATTTGTTCATTTCGCGTACACCTTCTTTGAATCCGGGCACCATGAGGAATCTTTCATGGATATTATATACCCAGCGATCCCTGTCGCTCATTGGAGTAACCTGATGTCTGATAAGGTCTATAAGACCCCAGCGTGCATCATTGTTCTGGCCGTAAGGAACAACTCTGTTGCCGATACCGCCGGGCAGTTCGTTTGCCCTGTCACGGAATGCAATAAGTGTGTTATAGAATTGATCATAGCTAGTCGGCATCGGAAGCCTGAGTGCATCAAGCCAGTCTTTGCGGATAAAAATGTTTCTCTGAGCAATTGCTACGCGGGCTGCCTGAATTGAATAAATGGCTCCTGTTGCCTGATCCTGCTGACGATAGATAAAGTCTTTGCCGGAAATTGCCGGATCCGGACCGAGCAGTTTCTTTAAATCCGGAAGATGTGAATCAATGTAAGGAGCAAGGTTTAATAAACCGCCCATATCACGGAAATTATTTACCATGCCGCCATTGTATGTATAGCAGAGATCCGGTGCTGAACCGGCTGCCATCAGGTTAACAATGTCCGTATCTTCTGACCAGCGTCCTACCGGAACAAAGGTAACATCGATGTTAAGATCAGCTTTTACCTTCTGTTTAATCCAGTTAGTCCATGCATTGTCATAAGCCAGAGACCTTCCGCCGTCTGTACCGCGATCAAAGATCTCAACAGTAATTGCGCCTCCGCCTGCCTGAGCAGCTGGAGCCTGGTTTCTGTTGGTGCCGCCGCCGGCAAACAACATCGCTGAAGTCACCATAAAAATGACTAAAACGAACCAAAGTTTTTTCATAAAATCCTCCATTAAAAATTTTATATGTCTATACTTCCATATAGGCCTAATAAAAACTACCCCTTGACTGCTCCGATTGTTACACCTGCGATAAAATAGCGCTGAAGCCAGGGATATACTACAAGAATTGGAACTGTTGCAAACATGATTGCGGCAGCTTTTATTGCATCAGATGCTCTGGGTATTGTACCTGCTACCATTTCTACAGTACTTACATCTATCGATGTCATATTCTGAATAAGCTGCCAAAGTTTTAACTGGATTGGAACCCATTGCGGCGCGGCGCTGAGATAAAGAAGAGCATCACCGAATCCGTTCCAGCGCCCTACTGCGTAGAACAGGGCAAGTGTAGCAAGTACAGGTCCCGAAAGCGGAAGGTAAATTCTAATCAATACTGTAACCGGATTGGCTCCGTCAATTTCTGCAGATTCCCGCAAACTGTCAGGAATTCCAAAAAAGAAACTCCGCAGGATTATCATGTTAAATACCGATAAACAATTCGGAATAATCAGAACCAATGGATTATTCAAAAGTCCAAGAGTTCTCATTAATATATAGTTTGGAATGGTTCCCGCACTAAAGTACATGGTAAATATTATTATTGTATTGATGATCCCCTTTCCTCTTAACCAATCATATGTAAGAGGATATGCACATAATATTGTCATTGTAAGAGAAAGCAAAGTGCAGATGACAGTAAGAATTGCAGTCCACCACATTGAACGCGCAAAAGACGGATCCAAAAATACATATCTGTAGGATTCCAGAGTTATTCCGGTATTATATGTATTTTCATCAAAATTATGAATAACCGGCAGAAATTTTACTTTGCTGTTTATGACAGCCTGGGAGCTGCTTAAAGACTGAGCCAGAAGATTTAACATGGGCATGATACAAAGTAAAATTACAAAAAGGCAGATTAACACAATAGCCATATCGTTAATTCTTGTACCTAAAGACCTTTTTCTTAACACGATTTTACTCCCTACCAGATTCCGCGTTCGCCGAATTTCCTTGCAAATGTATTGGCAGCTACAAGGAATATTACGCAAATTACCGATTGGAAAAGTCCAATGGCAGCGGTTAATGAAAATTGGAATGACCTGATTCCAAGCCGGTATACAAGTGTAGAAAGTACATCTGCAACTTCAATTACGATATTGTTCATCATCGTATAGGGACGATCAAATTCAATTCCTAAAATACGGCCAATATTTATAATCAACAGAACTACGATTGTCGGCCTGATTCCCGGCAGTGTGATATGCCAGAGTTTCCGCCAGCGTCCTGCGCCGTCTACTTCCGCAGCTTCGTATAGTTCCGGGTTTATCGAAGTTATTGCCGCAAGGTAAATGATGGTTCCCCATCCCATTTCCTTCCAGACACCGAATGTGATATATGTAGCTACCCAGTTTCCCTTGTCCATAAGGAAATCAATTGGTCCGACTCCGAAAGTTTCTCCCAGGAATATATTTACTACGCCGGTTGTTGGAGCCAATAGTCTTGTTGCAATACTTGATACTATAATCCATGAAAGAAAGTGCGGAAGATAAATGATTGTCTGGGTTAATTTTTTAAATCTCTTAAAAACAAGTTCGTTTAAAATCAAGGCAAGGATTATCGGAGCAGGAAAACCAAATAATAGATCAAGAAAATTGAGCCACAAAGTATTTCTCATGGCAAGCCAGAAATCTCTGGATGCAAATGCTCTTTCGAACCATTGGAATCCTACCCAGTGGCTGCAGCCAGGTGAATGGCCTGACGGCGAGCAAACAGCATTTCCTGTAGCCCAAACTCCCTGAAACAAATTGTAATTTTTAAAAGCGATTACGATATTTGTCATCGGGATATAACGGAAAATGACGAAAAATGCCATGGGAAGCACTAACATCAAGTAAAGCATCCAGGATCTTTTCATGTAAGCGGGCCAACTTGCTCTTGGCGGTTTTATTTTAATCAAGTCTGCGTTTTTTGCCATGTATGTAAATAGTATACGCACTAATTTAATTTGTCAAGGTTTTTGTATCTTATGTTTGTTTTATAGTATTTTTTTAAAATACATGTTTACTGTTGAATAAATTTTAAATATATAGAACTATGATGTATTACAATGATGCATTTTTAGTGATTTTTATTGAATTCTAAAGATAATTTTTAAGAGTTTCAGGTAAAATATAATGAAAGATTCGCTTTTTTCTACATTAATTCAGTTAAAAGGCAACCCCCGTGCCTGTGTTTATACAGAGCCGCTTTGGGGTTTATCGATGAATTTATGTATGCCTTATTTATCAGTATACATGCTGGCTTTAGGTCTGAACGATACCAGGATTGGGCTGATCGTAACTATCAGTATGCTCTCGCAAATAATAATTTCGTTTTTCAGCGGTCCAATTACCGATAAAATGGGAAGAAGAAAGACAACTGCAATTTTTGATGTTCTTGGCTGGTGTATTCCTGCGATTATATGGTGGCGTGCTGAAAATTTCTGGTTTTTTCTGGTAGCGGCAATAATTAACGGGTGTAATGCCGTTACTGCCAACTCATGGACATGTCTTTTAATTGAAGATGCCGAAAAAAAGAAAATAACCAGGATTTTTTCTCTTGTGATGGTTTGCGGGCATCTTTCTGCAATTTTTGCTCCGATCACGGCAGTTTTAATTTCCAGACTGACGCTTGTTCCGGCTATACGCATACTTTTTATCAATGCATTTATTTTGATGGCTGTTAAAGCTATCATTCTTTATTTTGCATCCAAAGAAACCAATATCGGAGAAATGCGAATCGCAGAAACAAAAGGACAGAGTATTTTTCAGCTTGCAGGCGGATACGGCGATATAATTAAAATGATTTTAAAATCCCGCGGAATGGTCTTTTCCATTGTAATTGCCGCACTTGCCTGGATTGTCGGAACTATTAATAATACCTTCTGGCAGATTATTGCCAATAAAAAACTTTTGGTTCCCGAAGCCATGCTTCCCTTTTTTAATGTATTCAGATCTGTTTTGGCTATAATATTTTTATTTTTTGTCATTCCCAAGCTGTTAAAAGGCATTTTGAAAATCCCGCTTGTCCTGGCATTTGCATCATACTTAGTCGGACAGTTCCTGCTTATAATGATACCTGCCGAAGGGATCATTAAATATCCGCTTATTTTTGTATCACTTGCTTTTGACAGTTTTGGAACCGGAGCGCTTTTTATGCTGTGCGAATCGTTAATCGCAATTCATGTTAATCCCGGCGAGCGCGCAAGAATCATGGCAATCAGGTTTATGTTTATTCTGCTCGCAACCGCTCCTTTTGGATGGATTGGCGGCATTCTTTCCGATATGTCAAGAAACCTTCCCTTTGTACTTAATCTTGTTATTCTTTCGGTTGGAATTGTTATCACATTGATTTATTACCGCAAAGAGAACGACCACTCAGCAGAACATATATAAAATTAACTGTATATATACATAACAGGGATATACCCAGTTACAATTATTGTGATAATATGTCTTTATGAAAACATTAGCGGAACAGAGATATTCAAAACTTGGACCAAAGGTTGTAAAAGCGCTTAATGCCCGTAACTTTGAAGCGTATTATTTTGACGATGAAGCGGATGCAACAGAAAAAATTTTTTCGCTTATCCCGAAAGATCACCAGGTTTCCTGGGGCGGTTCTCTGACACTGACAGGTCTTGGCATACAGGCTCGTCTTGAAAAAGAAGGTTATAACCTGCTGGACAGGGACAAAGCCGCTTCTCCCGAAGAACGCGCCGATATTCAGCGCCGCGCATTGTTATGCGACACTTTTCTTTCCGGCACAAACGCCATAAGCGAAGACGGCTGGCTTATAAATATAGACGGATACGGCAACCGTGTAGCAGCGCTGATTTTCGGACCCAAACAGATAATTATTGTATCTGGTATGAACAAAGTTGCAAAAACTTACAAAGACGCTTTTAACCGCGCAAGAAAAATTGCCGCGCCTCTTAACAAGCAGCGTTTTGAAAATCTAAAAACACCTTGCGGTGAAACCGGCACCTGCGAAGACTGCCTTGGCTCTGACACAATCTGCGCATACTTTGTAACAATGCGTTTTTGTAAACCGGCAGGACGTATAAAAGTCATACTGATTGGAAAAGATTTGGGATTGTGATAAAACCCCGGCTCTGATACAAAGTTTTGCAAAAGAGCCGGATGGTTTTAATTATGCCGCATTAATCTGAATAACACGCTTTTGTGCTTCAGCCCGTTTTTTAATTTCCAGGCTGAGGATGCCGTTCTTAAATGCAGCGCTTATAGCTTCGGGGTCTGCATTTTCCGGCAGCTTAAATGAACGGCTGAAAGAATTTACACGCCGTTCTCTGATAAGATAATTACCTTCAGTTTTCTTTTCATCCTGGAAACTTCGCCCGTCCGGGCTCGTTGGATGTCCCTGCTGTTCCTGTTTGGAAGCAATTGTGAGATTGAATCCGTTCACATGGACATCGATGTTTGATTCATCGTAGCCAGGAAGCTCCATGTCTAAAACATAGGCATTGTCAGTTTCCTGAATGTCCACAACAGGTACACGGTTAAAGATTTTTGCAGCAGGCGCTAAAATTGAGTCTCCGAAGAAGGACTCAAAGTACCTGTCAAAATCGCTCAATGCGTTTTGAATTACTGCGGGGCGGTACATGGTCAGAGTTTTCATGATTTTTTCCTTGTCCAACGGGATATTTGGAACGGTATTCCTGAACTAAGTCTTATACTGTATTCCCGGAACTTTGTTCCTGCAGATATTACGGTTCAACGAACCATCCCCCTTACGGCAGGTTTTCTGCTTGTCTTAGAACCATAGGTTCTCCGTCGACATTAATATATTAGCAATAATTATGCCAAGATGATAAATTTTTCTTGCGAACTTCTATATGCTCATACATAATTATGTGTTTTTATTTAAAAATAACATAATTATGGTAAAAAAGGTGACTGTCACTTTGTCAAATTTGCCTTAAAAACCTTAAAGTGACAGTCACTTTTCAGAATTTACCCTGAAAACCCAAAAGTGACAGTCACTTTCTGGTTTTGTACAAATTATTAAATAAAAGAGCATAAATTGACAATATACAACTGGTTTTTGGATATTTTGACACAGTGGGAATAATTATGTCTGTTTTTGTGTCATTTTGATACAAAAATTTATTTACCAAAACAGAGTTAATTTAGGTATGGAATATAATCCTTACACATCGAATATTTGGAGGATTCCATATGGTAAATTTAGCCCAGGATTTAAAACCAATCTCTTATGTTAAGGCGCATACTACAGAAATTGTGAATTATGTAGGAAATTCCAAATCTCCTGTTGTAATAACACAGAATGGTGAAGCAAAAGCGGTTATTATTGATATAAATAGTTATCAAAAAATAATTAATGCGATTAATTTGGCAAAATTACTGAGTTTTGCAGAAAAAGATATTAAAAACGGAAATACAATATCACACGAAAACGCAATTAAATTATTTGAAAAAACACTAAACAGGAAAAATAATGCGGTTCATTGAATGGGCACCTGATGGCGTAGATTCATTAAATAAGTTACTTGATTATTATTTATATGATGTAGATAGAAAACTGACAATTTCTTCTTGATTAAAATAAAATAATGATATATTATTTAAGTATGTAGAAGGTCGCCGTGACACTTTTACATTCCCGAATAGGGTTCCTGCCCCTACTGCTGTAGGGGCTAATTAGAAATTATGGAACATCATGTCAGACAACAATGTAAATTTTGTTAAAAAATCCCAAATTTTAATGTGTCATTTTGAAGATTGCTGGGACAAAAATGATTATAAAATTATTCAAAATTATAATATAATTTCTAATATTAGACCAGAAATAGGAAAGATCCGTCCTGTTGTAATTATCTATCCACATAAAAAAGTAAAATTGGCAATTGTAATTCCATTTACTACAAAATTCCCAACAAAAGCTGTATCAAATACCTTATATATACCCATTGGGATAATGCCTGGAATTTTAGGACGTTCTGAATGCTGGGCACTTTGTGATATGCCACAAACAATTTGTATTGATAGATTAAGAACTGTTTATTCTGGTATTAAAAATAATTATCATAGACGAATTAATCAAATTAATAGTATATTGCCAGCAGATTATTATAGAAAAATTATTGAAAAATCTATAAAACTTTTAAATATTTAAAAATGCATTAAAAATTATATAAAGAGAATTGAATCAAAACGATGGAGCAGATATATAATTGTTTAAATATGAATCTACAAATTGTAAATTTGACAAAAAACCATATAATTTGGTATAATCTTCACCATAATGTATACAAAACCAAGTATATTTAAATATTTTAATAAAATAATATCTTGTTCAAGCGGCGCAAGGGCTGACCAGAAAAACATCTACTGGAATTCTTCGCTGGAGAGACAAGCATCTGAAGGATGCGCAGGCTCGTAAGCGGATTCCTCCAGAGTTTTTTTGGGCAGCAGCTTGTAGCGCTTGGATAGAAGATTCTTATATTAAAAAATATTCATATACCTGTTTTAGGAGGAATAACATGAAATACGGCCACTTTGACGATGATGCGCGTGAATATGTAATCACACGTCCGGATACGCCATATCCGTGGATCAACTACCTTGGCTGCGAGGAATTTTTCGGGCTTTTTTCCAATACATCGGGCGGTTATTGCTTTTACCGCGATGCAAGGATGCTGCGCCTTACAAGATACCGCTACAACAATGTGCCAACGGATTTTGGCGGACGTTATTTCTACCTTAAAGAAAGTGGCGCAGCAAGCAGCCCATGTTGTGACAGCAGCTCAGCAGGCGGCGATGTGTGGACTCCTTCGTGGATGCCGATGAAATCCAAACTTGACCGCTACGAATGCCGCCATGGAATGGGTTATTCGCGCATTTCTTCTGCCCGGAACGGTCTGGCTTTTTCGCAGGTTTCCTTTGTACCGTTAGGTGATAATTGCGAAATCCATAAAGTAACGCTGACCAATGAATCAAATGCAGAAAAAAATATCGATATTTTTTCCTTTGTTGAGTTTTGTTTATGGAATGCAAATGATGATATGACAAACTTCCAGCGTAACTTCAGCATAGGCGAAGTGGAAATTGAAGGGTCGAGAATCTACCACAAAACAGAATACCGCGAACGGCGTAATCATTATGCAGTATGGGCAGTCAATGTTCCGGTTAACGGATTCGACACTGACAGGCAGGCATTTCTTGGTTTGTACAATGGTTTTGATTCACCTCAAACTGTATTCAAAGGCCATGCAAATAATTCTGTTGCTTCCGGATGGGCTCCTGTAGGATCACATCATATAAAAGCGCGTCTTTCTCCGGGTGAATCAAAAACTTATGTGTTTGTACTTGGCTATTGCGAAAATCCCCAGGATCAAAAATGGGAGACATCTTCTGCCGGAAAAGCAACACCTGGTATAATTAATAAAAAACCTGCAAATACACTACTTGAAAAATACAATACACCGGAAAAGGCTGACAAAGCGTTAGCTGAATTAAATACCTACTGGAAGAATCTGCTCGGAAAATTTACAGTTGATGCTTCGGCATCTTCAAGGTCAGAAGATAAAAAAATGGCGAGAATGGCTGGTGTTTGGAATCAATATCAATGTATGGTTACATTTAACATGTCGCGCAGCGCTTCCTATTTTGAGTCCGGTATTGGGCGGGGCATGGGTTTCCGCGATTCAAACCAGGATTTACTGGGCTTTGTTCACCTCGTGCCTGAGCGCGCCCGTTCGCGTATTCTGGACATTGCAGCAACGCAGTTCCCCGACGGAAGTGCGTATCATCAATATCAGCCGCTGACCAAACGCGGCAATAACGAAGTAGGCTCCGGTTTTAACGATGATCCGCTGTGGCTCATCTGCGGAGTTTCAGCTTACATCAAGGAAACAGGCGACTATAGTATACTCGATGAAAAAGTTCCGTTCGATAATGATGAAAAACTTGCAGACACAATGTTTATTCATTTAAAGCACTCTTTTGATTTTACTGTAAAAAACAAAGGCCCGCACGGACTGCCGCTGATAGGACGCGCTGACTGGAATGATTGTTTAAACCTTAATTGTTTTTCATCTACACCTGGTGAATCATTTCAGACAACTGCAAACTTTGAAAGCGGTGTAGCTGAATCAGTTTTAATCGCGGGGATTTTTGCATTTGTCGGACCTGATTATGTCGAAATTTGCCGCCGTACCGGCCGCAATGACGAAGCTGCTTATGCCGAGAAAGAAATCGCAAAAATGATTGATATAATAAACCAATATGGCTGGGACGGCAATTGGTTCCTTCGCGCCTATGATGCTTATGGAAAAAAAATAGGAAGCAAAGAATGTGATGACGGTAAAATTTTTATTGAGTCCAACGGCTTTGCTGTAATGGCAGGCATTGGCATCGAAGACGGCCGTGCGGTAAAAGCGCTTGATTCTGTTAAAGAGCATCTTGAATCGCCGTACGGAATTGTTCTATTGCAGCCTGCTTACAAGGAGTATCATCTTGAGTTAGGTGAAGTTTCTTCATACCCGCCGGGATACAAGGAAAACGCAGGTATTTTCTGCCATAACAATCCCTGGGTAACAATTGCAGAAACAATGCTTGGAAGAGGCTCGCGCGCTTTTGAAACCTATGCAAAAATATGCCCCGCCTACCGCGAGGATGACAGCGACCTTCGCCGCATGGAACCTTATGTGTACGCGCAAATGGTTGCCGGTAAAGACGCGCCGCGTCACGGCGAAGCAAAAAATTCCTGGCTTACAGGGACTGCAGCCTGGACATTTGTCAGTATTTCCCAGTACATCCTCGGCGTACGTCCTGTTTTTGACGGCCTGCTTGTTGATCCGTGCATTCCGTCAGACATGAAAGGTTTTACTGTTACACGCCATTTCCGGGGCGCGGATTATAACATCACGGTTGACAACAGCGCAGGGGTGGAAAAAGGTGTAAAGTCAATTACCGTAGACGGCAAAGTGCACGAAGGAAATGTGCTTCCTGCTTTTGGCGACGGAAAAATACACAATGTTATTGTGACAATGGGAAAATAACCCATACGCTATATATAGCGTACACAACTGGTAGGGTACACTACAGGAAAATGGTGCCTGACACCTTTTTTAAGGAGAATTAAATGCATTACAAGAACTTTATTACCGTAACTTATGCGCCGGCTGGTTATTTAAACGAAAACACAATCGAACAGCTCAGGGAGCAAATTAAAAAAACTGCAAAGTACATAAAACTTGACAAAATCTATCTTGAAACATACCGTTCAGAAATTTTAATTGAACGGGAAAAAATGGAAGCCATTAAAGCCCTGTTTATCGAAAATGGGTATCAGGTATCGGGCGGAATTACAACGACAGTTACGCGCACATTGATGGGCAGCATGTGTTTTACCGATCCGGATAACCGCAAACGTCTTGGGGAAATTGCAGCTTACACAGCGGAAGTTTTTGACGAAGTTATGCTGGATGATTTTTATTTTACAAACTGCCGCTGCGAATTGTGCATTAAGGAAAAAGGGAACCGCAGCTGGTCTGAATTCCGCCTTGCGCTGATGAATGATATATCTGAAAACGTGATTATTAAAAATGCAAAAGCTGTAAATCCCAAAGTGAATGTGATTATTAAATATCCAAATTGGTATGACAGTTTCCAGGCTTGCGGTTACAATCTGGAAGATGAATCAAAAATGTTTGATTCTATTTATACTGGCACAGAAACCCGCGATCCGAATTTTACGCATCAGAACCTGCCGCGGTATTTAAGTTTCTTTCTTCCGCGTTTGCTGGAAAGGGTTAAACCAGGAAAAAACGGCGGCGGCTGGTATGATCTTTTTGAATGCAGCATCGAAGATTACTTACAGCAGGCATATTTAACGCTTTATGCAAAGTGCCGTGAACAAATGCTGTTTTGCCTGCCGTTGCTTTTTAATGCTCCTTCCTATGCCGCCGCTGTAGGCGCTTTTTACGATGAAGTAGATTTATTTTTTGATCAAATCGGTGAGCCAGTTGGCGTTGCATGTTATAAACCGTATCACTCGTTCGGAGAGAGGCTTGTGCACGAACATATCGGTATGTCCGGTGTTCCTCTTGATCCATATCCATATTATCCAGCCGATGCAAAAACTGTATTCCTTACAGCAGATGCAGCCTGGGATAAAGATATTGTCAGCAAAATAAAACAAAGTCTTTTAAACGGCAGCAAAGTTTTTGTTACAAGCGGCTTGTACAAAAAATTGGCGCAAACGAAGTTTGATGGAAACAGCATCGAAGACATTTTGCCGATGGAAATCACAGACAGAAAAGTAACAACAGATAAATTTACCAATAGTGACTTTGGCAGGAATAACTGCGGATATGTTTATTCATCAGGTCCTGTAACAATTCCCCATGTTGCTTATAACGAAAATGATCTGTGGGTTTTGTCATCGGCGATTACTCCCTATTCCAGCCATCCTATGCTGTTGTGCGGCTCTTACGGCAAAGGTTCATTTTATGTTCTTACGATTCCAGATGTTCCTGCAGATTTGTACAAGCTTCCTGCGGAAACGCTTACAATGCTCCGCAAGGAAATGAATTTGCCCGTAACGCTGGAATGCTGCAGCCGCGTAGGACTTTTCATGTATGACAATAATACATTTATTCTGCAGTCATTCCTTGACAGGCCGGAACTTGTCCGTATCTGCATCAATAAAGCCGGAGCAAAACTTGTACCGGTAGCAATGCCGATACGCGCTTTTTTCAATAAATACACAAGAAAAGAAAACGAAAGTATTTTTGAAGTGCAGATAATGCCCGGGCGTTATTCAGTGTTCAGGATTGAAGGGTAATAATAAAACATATTTAGAATTTTTGACAGATACTTCCTTATTAATTTAAGATGGATTGTATCTGTCAAAAAAACTATTTTACCCTTAAACTTTATTCTCCAAAGTTAAACACAATATCAAGCAATGTTGATGCATTTAAGCCTGTCAGTGTAATTGTATTATTAACCACAACATTATCATTGCATGTATAACTTTGCACAAATTGTGAAAAGTCAGGATCAAGATCGAATACCAGAGTAACATCAACACTGCCATTTGTAATATTGTAGGAATCTCCGGCTATAGTAGTCGTTACACTATCAAGAATAATATCGACTGTTCCTACATGAACATCGTTTACAACAACATCCCTTGTTGTCCTGCCACCGGTAGTAGGATGATCGTACTGAATAGTTCCCGGGATTCGATTTGGACCATCTGCGTGCTCATAAAATGGATGATCTGCAACAGGGATATTAGAATTTATAATATTAACCAGCAATTGCGTATCTCTGTTTTCAAACCTGTCATGGAAACCTGTTTGCAAATTCGGCGGACCTGATGCTACTCCAGAGCCCGGTGCTGTTGGCGGAAGGAATGATGTAGGACCCCAGCTCCAACGGCCAATACCGCTGTCTTCCCAGTAATATAGTTCCGTAACAATTGTATTATTACCATCTATGCGAGTGTGAGTTTCTTTAAAAATATCCTGCACTTCATTAGCCTGCGCCTGAGGGATAAATGTCCAATCACCAAAGGATTCAATATCAAGCCTGATATCATATCTAGTACCTGGCTCATAATTCCATTGGGCAATAATGACATTATCATTTTCTTTTTTTACATAACGCCTTGTTATACCGCCAGCAACTTCGGTTATTACAGTTCCATTAGAACTGCGTGGTGCAACATAAGTAGATGAATTTGCCACAGTCATATAAAAATCAGCTGTTCTGAAAGTTACATTAAAATATATTTCTACAGTAATTGTTCTGCTGGGTAAATTACCAACTCCATTATTACCGGTAACAGTCCAATACATTGTACCGATACTAAGTGTTTCTGTTCTTCGTTGATTATTGCCTAATGATTGAAGATTAGCGCCATTAAGTGCATTAACCTGGCTGGTAATGTTTACCTGCGGAGGCAATTCACTCTGCACCATTTCTCCCTCTAGCCATTCGCCGTTAACCGCTTGATAAAACCATCCCTGTTTGCCGCCGATTTCATCAAATCTGATAATTTCATGCGCGTTAGCGGTTATAGGAGTTGCATGGTAATCATTTCCAATCCAGTTTACAGGACGAATCAATTCAGGAGGCGGGCTCTGTCTTGCTGCGTTATGCGACACAGGCTGATTGTTAACAGTTCTTGTAACCGATGTACCAACAAGCACAGGCAGTGGATCGTTAAAACCAAGATTTATTCCAGGAATAAGCCATACAGAAGAATCCCAGCTGCTGAACACACCGGAAAGCGGAATACCTATTGGCGTGTCTAAACCATCTTTACTGTTCAAGTCATTATTTTTTTCCCATGAATCACCTGTGCCTAAAATTATTATTCTTGTTTCATCTAAAGCTCTGTTGTTCCCAAGGATACCGCCGGTTCCTGTTATGCGTCCAATACTGGCGGTAAAATCACCTGTTGTTGTTTTGGTTAAATTAGGATTTAATGCTGCGCAATTTTCTATTGTACCGGAATTATTACCTGCAATACCGCCGATATTACTATGAGCTCCGACAGAGTTAATCGAATAACAGAATTCAATTGTACCGGAATTATTACCTGCAATACCGCCTGTATTATTTGAATTGTTTATAACACCCATAGAATGAGAATTTCTTATAAATCCGCTAGAATTCCCTGCAATACCGCCTGCATTACTGGAACTGCTGACAACACTGCCGTTTGAATAACTTTTTTCTATAATTCCGGCATTGTTTCCTGCAACGCCGCCTGCATTGTTACCGTTATTAAAAACACTTCCTGTAAAACTGCTGTATCTGACCGTTCCATGATTCATGCCTACAACACCGCCGGTATTATCGCCGCCGCTAATAATTGCATGAGCAATATTTGTAGAAGAAAAATTATTTGCAGTAACAGAGCAGTTTTCGATTAATCCGCGGTTTACACCGGCAATCATACCTGAGCCGTCTGTATTATTGCTTATAAAATGGATGCCTCTAAGATTAATATTCTTTACTTCTCCGCCTGTTCCAATATAACCAAATAAACCTTGCGCATTTATCGGAGCAGTGTTATTAAAGCCCATATCCATGTTTATTATGAAACCGCCGCCGTCATATCCTCCGGTAAATTGATTGTTGATTGTTCCTATTGGATTCCAGCTTGGTGAATTTATAGAGATATTCAATGTTTGCCTGTAATAAGCTGCATTTGTCCAAATGCCGCCGCCGAAATCTACGTTTGTGCCAATTCTTACCAGTGCAGCAAGGCTGGTAATCAATAAAGGATTTTCAGGCGATGAACCGCGAGGTCCGGTTCTTTCGATTGAATTACTGAGAACACTTCCATAATAATTTTCACGTTTCACTTCTAACTGGAAGTTGCCGCTGTCAGATGTAAGGAAGGTGTACGAAGTTCCTGTTGCCCCTGGTATTGGATTACCATTACGCAGCCATTGATAACTCACACCTTGACCAGAAATTGTAGTTGTGCCCAGACTTAATATTGTATGATCATCATTCTCTGCAATTACTACCGTACCAGTAAGATTCGGTAAAAACTTTGCATATAAATTAAATCGTCCGGTAGGATTGTATTCATTTGACCAAGCGTTTTCCAAAGCCGGATAGTCTAAAAACCAGCCAACAAATCCATAACCTGATTTTTCTGGATTATCCGGCATTACCAATGACGCTGCATTGCCTTCAACTACAGCTCCGTATCCAATAATATTGCTTTCACTATAAAAAGTTACAAGATAGCGGCTTTCGGTAAATGTATCATTGGAAATAATTAAGGTATCGTAAATACTTTCAAGATTTTTATATATATAAAGTATTTCGTTTATTTCAACAGTTTTTCCATTTCTTTCCAGCTTAAAAAACAAGTTGTAATAACCGGCCTTCAGAGGTTCTGAAACCGTCCTGGTCAACATACCGGTAAGAGCTTCGCCTCCGCTTTCTGTACCGATTAAATATTTGCGGCTGTCCGGAATAACTATAAAATCATCATTATGGTCAAGTTTTTCTACATACATTACTGCAGTTACTTCCGAAGCAATTACTCCGTTAAGCTCTATATTCCAGTTAAATGTACCAACCGAAGCTTCATCATCGTCAATAATTGTTTCCAGTTTGATAATAAGTCCTGTTCCTGAACCAATACCAATTGTAACATCATCAATGAACCGGGCTACCGGATTTAACATTTCATCATCATCGTATTGATATGCATAAACTTTCAGTTTGTAAGTTCCTGAATTAAGCTGAATAACAGCAGCTAATAAATCTTCATGAGAATATTCTTCTTCGTGCACAATCTCGTCTTCGTTTGAAGGATCATTTGAAGGAACATAAAAAGTTAAATAGAACTTCATTGCGCTAACTACAGGCGTTACCGGTTTAATTGTACGGCTTGTATTTGAATCAAATGAAAAAGTAATATAACCCATTCCATTGCCAGGATCATGTTTATCATTTACGGATAAAATATTGGGACAAGATATAAGCATTAACGTACAGGCAACCGGTAATAATAAAACACCTGCTATTTTTTTAGTTTTTTTCTGTTGATTAATCATATTCCTTCCTCTTTAAAACGCTACTATTAGTTTGAATGCCGCGCTTGATAACACGGTTCCTTTTTTTGCCGTAACAGTAATTGTATGTTCGCCTATGGAACTATAATTGGCATGAGCCGGGTTTGTGCTGTTCAGATCTAAAGTAAAAGAATCGCCATCACCCAATTTTATGCCGTTAATGCCGCCGTACCACCATTCTATTACGTAATCGGACGGATTTGTTATGGTAATAGTCTCTGTTGTTTTGCTGTTTGGATTTGTGTATTTAAGATTTACTGTGCCTGAACTTAAATTAAGATTATCACCTGAGTCAATTTCTATTTCTATTCCGCCGGGCGTTCCAACAGACTGCCATTGCGCGTACAATATTGTATTGGCAGTAATGTTAAAAGTATTTCCTGCTGTGTATGATGTCCCGCTGCCATTTGCCGCTGTATTCCAGCCAATAAAATTATGATTCAATATGGCAAGGTTACCTGTATTACCTGAAACAGTTATAGTTGCACCAGGGTTATAATAAACTGGATATGCTGGTACATTGCCGCTGGTATGCAGAGTACTGTTATACGTTACTGTATATGTAGGAGTAACAGTGAATGTAACTGTAAACTCTGCCTTGGGAATATTATCTGCAGTAATTTCAACTGTAGCTGTGTACGTTCCTTCCGCAAGACCAGTTTTAGGTACGACAGTAAAACTTGTACTTCCCGGTGTTGCAATTGTACCGACAGGTACTGTAGCAGCCGGTGTTGATATGTCAAAACTGGTTGCCTGTACGCCTTCAAGCCTTGCAGTTAAATTTGATATTGGCTGGTTTCCTGCATTAGTGACTGTTACGGTAAGCGGTGTGCGATCTCCTGCTGTGTAGTTGTGGAATGGCAATGATGCGAATGTATGAGCCGTCGATTGTGAAACTGACATGCCGTGTCTTGGTACAAGTGTCCAATGAGCATACAGTGTTATATTTGACTGAATGTTTGTACCTGAACCGCCAACCGCCGGGTAATCTGCTGTTGCGCCGCCGGATGCTGTTTTCCAGCCTTCAAAAGTATATGTGTCACTTCCTCCAACACCTGCTGCTACTCTGACCAGACTTCCCGTATTGCCGGCTACAGGATACCCTGTACCTTCGCGGTATTTATTGTAGTTTACAGGCACGCTGCCGCCGGTACTGCCGTTACCATTGTAGGTTATGGTATATGTGTTATAAACAATTAGATGAATAGTAAGGTATCCGCTTACACCGTTTGCGCCGGACATATTAACTGTGGCAGAATAATTTCCTGCTGCAAGACCGGTATTGGGCTGGACAGTTAAAGATTTCATGCCGCCGGCATCAATATCGGTTAATGATGCTGCAGATAAATTAAAGCTGCCGGAATTTGTTCCGCCAAGCGAAATAGTCAATGACGGTATTGGCAATACACTGGTGTTTGTAACTTCGATTGTAAATGGCGTTCGGTCGCCTGCGGCATATGAAACGGGAAGATCGGTAAATTCGTGTACATCTTTATTAAGTGATATACCTTGCGGAATCGGCTGCCATTGAGCGTATAATTGAATATTTTTATGTATGGAGAAGGAAGAATTTGCACCGTGCGGTGTTCCAAGTCCATCAGCCTGTTCATTCCATCCTGTAAATGTAAATCCCGCTTTTACAAGATCACCTTGATTTAACACTGTGACTTGTGTTCCCTCACGATATGGTGAATTGGGGTCAGCAGGTGCATTAGTATCATTACCGCTTTCATTGCCGTAATAGGTTACGGTAAAGTTATTATACACTGTGAATTTTACATTAAATGCCGCATCAGGATTGTCATCACAGGATACAGTTACAATCGCGTTGTATTCGCCTGCTATAAGATCTGTATTGGGTTTAACTGTAAATTCCGCAGACTCAGCAACAGAAATTGTGCCGTTTGTTGTTCCTTCAAGAATAAAGCTGGCTTCATCAGTGCCGGAAAGTTCCGTTCTATAATTTATAATCGGCTGACTGCCTGTATTGGTAACAGTTACAGATAAAGGTGAAATACTTGTATAGCCAACAGGATTATCATCGAATACATGAAGCTCTTCTGTAATAGAAAGTGATCTGCCATGTACAGGTACAGGTTTCCATATTGCATATAACGAAGTATCTTCGGTAATTTCAAATGTATCTCCCGCTTTATATTCTGTACCGTTTCCTGCAACTGTACTCCAACCGTCAAAAATGTATATATCAGCGTCATCTTCTTTTACAAGATTGCCTGTATTTGCTAAAACTGTAACAGTATCTCCGTCATGGTATTCGTTTTCGTCAATTGGCACCTCGCCTTCGGATGCGCCGTTTGGATAATATGTTACAGTGAATATATCGATTCCTCTTTCCGATCTGTCCGGCAAAATCGATATAATCCAGGGATTATCACATGCTGTCATTAATAAAAAACAAAGAGCCAGTAAAATTAAAAATGTATAGTTTTTTACAAGTGATTGTTTAAATATCATTTTTATTCTCCTTGGCTTATTATCGGGTTGCCTGCTGCTGATCTGCCGCCAGGTATTATTTTTATCCCGGCAATCACTCCTGCTCCCCATATAAACGGATAGCCAAAACGTGCCATCGGTTCAACATAAAAAAATTGGCTTAGATCAAGCCTCCAGCCAACAGAAGCAGCGGCTGTAAAAGCCGGATAAACTTCATTTCGTTCAAAAAAGAAGACACCGCCTGCTTCTGCCTGTACAAACAGCCCTTTAACCGGCAAAGGGAGATAATACCGGAAAAAAGCTGCAGGTTCCAGGGATAATAATTCATCCATATCACTGTAAAATGCAACCCTGATACCGGCTGCTAATTGAGTATTTATTGCCAATCCTGCGGTCAATGTTCCGCCGATTGCTATGCCGCTGCGTGTATGTCCGCTTATTTCCGGACCAATTCCGGCAAAAATGTTGTCTATCGCAAAAAGCATTCCGGTTGTATAAAACAGAAAAA
>Ga0123356_10001653_pt1 | contig 24449 bp, 24 predicted proteins | sample TergutEmb28metaG_2_FD_92546 | JGI IMG/M metagenome (GOLD analysis project Ga0123356, IMG submission 92546) | Embiratermes neotenicus P3 segment gut microbial communities from Petit-Saut dam, French Guiana - Emb289 P3 | ecosystem: Host-associated > Arthropoda: Insects > Digestive system > Gut ...
ACGGGAATCAGGTGTCTGGATGGATCTTGAGCCATACTTTTATACGCTTCTGCCAGAACTGGCTGAGACGGGTTCATACGCTGTAATAGAAGGTACGTATGAGTTGAAGGGCTTTGAGAAAGGGCCTCGTTCCTTCCTGCTGGATAACGGCATACAGTATGAGCTTTCTCTGACGAACACCGGAGCTGCGGTCGTCATTTCGGGCACTGTTGAAGCGCAGGTAACCAGTGAGTGCGACCGTTGCCTTGAACCAGCGCATCTATTGTTGGAGGGCGAAGCCGAAGGATATGTACTGTTCGAAGAACCCTCGTCAGAAACACAGGCAGGTATTGACGAGTACATCGTGGCGCACTCCCCGGAAGCCATCATCGATTTAGCAGCGGTGCTGTACCCTGCAATTATTCTTTCTGTGCCGCCTATCGTACTTTGTGACGATGATTGCGCTGGTATCTGCCCATCCTGTGGCGCTAATCTCAACGAAGAAGCATGCACGTGTTCTGACTTGCATATTGATGAGAACCATCCATTTGCCGCCCTTAAAGACATACTCTAAGGGCAGGATAGTCAAGCTCATTAGCTTGCAAACGAATATCACACAAAATTGCTAAATTATCTTGCAAAATTTGCGTAAATTGCTAAAATAATAATCAACAAAACGAAGCAATCTCGTTATAAGGACGCCACATGAAGATTAAATGTAGCCTGGCGGTTATCCTTGCGATGCTCATGCTCTGTGCAGCGTTGCCTGTTGTTGCGTATGCAGCAGAGATTGAGCAAGTATTCCAACCAATTGAGCAAAGTACTGATCCTTTGCTGATACTTGCTATATGCAGCACGGCATTGATGGTGATTGCAAGTATCATTGCCGGCGTCATGACGTCGCTTTATCGCAAAAGAAAACGGCATCTCTGCGCGGATTATCGATGCCTCAAAAACCCAATTGCCCAGGAGGCGATCGGTGGAGCATACGATTTCCGTGAGTTCGAGACCCCGAAGGAGTTCTTTCGTACAGGGACGCCATCGCCTGAGCCCATCATCATCAAGCCAAATGAAATCTGCTTTTATGACGAAAAGTTCATTGCTACGGAGGAAGTAGAAGTACAGGACGCAGAGTATTCGATTCCTGAAGATATCCTCGAGTTTCTAACACAACTTACCCCTCAGTCTGATACCGTTGCGCCTGGCGTCGGTGTGCAGGATAAGCAAGACATTCAAACTGACGTTGAGCAGGTCGTTTATCGCGGCAGACACTTCAAGCCCGAAAGCGCGCAGTTAGAAGAGCCGCTCCTGCAGGCAGTACCAACCATGAAACATTCGCGCGCAAGCGTAGAGCAGTTGAAGTCTAAGCAGCTCGCCAGCCAAGCTCTCGATATGGACATCGAGGCTGCGATAGAAAGCGCTTTGAAAGAATACACCCGAAAAATCAGCTAGGGCAGTAGGGGAGAGTGGCGCTAAGACGCAGAAGGCATCTGTCGCGTCCTATCAGCTCCAGAGACTCTAAGAGGGGCGGAGAGACCATGTTTCCGCAAATGGCGACCCGGAGTGCTTGAAAGACTATTTTCGGTTTTACGCCGCGCTCCTCAGCGATACCGCGAAGTGCGATGTCAAGAGCCGCATGATTCCAATCTAGACAATCTTCGCTAAGACAGGAGATGATTCGCTTGAGGAGCGCGGCTGAATCCGAACCTGATAGACACTTTGCAACGGAATCTGTATCAAGGGCAACCGTCTCGCCAAAAAGATATCCGACCAGTTTATTGATTTCCGAGAAGGTATGTACGCGCTCGGCGACAAGCGGATAGACCGCTTCGAACCAGGGGCGATTTGCTGCGACTTCAGATGCGGTTGCCAATCCATCTTTTACCAGAAAATCTTGCCATTCGTTAACAAAAGCAGCAGCTCCAAGCGCTTTGATATAGGCCTGGTTGATCCAATTGAGCTTCTTCTCGTCAAAGACAGCGGGATTACGTGACACACGCTCAAGTGAGAATTCACTTGTAAGCGTGTGCGCATCAAAAACCGTTGTTTCGCCATCAAGCGACCAACCGAGCAATGATAGATAGTTCAACAAAGCGTCAGGAAGATAACCTGCATCCCTATACGCTTCCACACTGGTTGCTCCATGACGTTTGGAGAGACGTTTCCCATCGGCGCCAAGAATCATCGAGAGATGGGCAAACTGTGGGACGGGATAACCCAGTGCTTCGTAAACCAGTATCTGCTTTGGAGTGTTTGAAATATGGTCATCGCCACGTATGACATGGCTGATCTTCATCAAAGCGTCATCGACGCAGACAGCATAGTTATAGGTCGGCATGCCATCAGAGCGAATCAGGATAAAGTCGTCCAGCTGCTCAAGGGGTACTGAGATAGTTCCATACACAGCGTCATGAAAGCTCACATTGCCACGGTTCAAAGGTATCTTCAATCGCCAGGTATGAGCCTTACCGGCAGCGATTCGGGCCTCAGCTACCTCTCGTGGGATGTCACGGCAGCTACGGTCATACACGGTATTCTCCTTGTTGGCGCTGGCGATGTCTCGCTTGGCCTGCAGTTCTTCAGGTGTGCAGAAGCAGGGATAAGCAGCGTCACGCTCTTTCAGGAACGCCAGCGCCTGCCCATACGTTGTAGCTCGCTCAGTTTGAAGGTAAGGCCCAAATGCCCCGCCTGTTTAAGGGCCTTCATCCCAATCGAGTCCCAGCCAATGCAGGCTGCGTATGATCTGCGCCGTATGCTCTGGAGTAGAACGCTCTGAATCTGTATCCTCGATGCGCAGGATGAAGACCCCGCCCGTTTTGCGTGCGTATGCCCAGTTATAGATCGCCGTACGCGCGCCGCCGATGTGGAGGCTACCCGTAGGCGAGGGAGCAAAACGAACACGGATTGCCTTGTTTGGCGGTGCCGTAGGTTGGACAGGTTGAGAGCTCATATGAGAGATCCTTTCAGAGGAGCAGAAGAATAACCACCATATTATAAACGACGCAGTCTGATCTCTAATTTGTCATCAAAAATAGCATAATTATGAGTTGCAGACGTCTCAGTTTGATTATCAATCCGCCCGCCAGCATCATGAGCGATAAAGGCGCCAAGGGCAACTCCACCTCGAAATCCCACGATAAGCGCATCGGTTCCAGCGCGCATATAAACACCGGTAAATCTGCCGCCATATGCGAACAAGCCGGTAAGAACGTTATAGGGGATGAGAGCTTTTGGTTCAAACGAACTTTCATCTGTTAAACGGGCTGCATCCTCCAGCGTGGAGAATAAGGGGTTGCCATGTGCATCAAAAGGAACAGGTCGCGTATTCGGAGCAGTATATTGATGGCAATACTCCTGCAACACATATCCTTTAGCAGACGAATCAACAAGCAATTGCTGCCATTGGGTAGCAGAATGATTCTGGCCGGCGTAGACGCCTTTTGTTCCATATCCGTCGACCGGTTTGATGATGAAGGCATCCTTATTATCAGCCGCACCGCAGGCCTCAACTGCCTCTGGAATTAAATCTGTCGTAAAGGGAACATGATCTTTAATGAAGGAGCGCTGTTCGTCGGTAAGAAACGCAAGCGTCATAGGATGATGGAGCATACGGAAAGAAGTCTTGCTGTGGGCTACCTGAGTCTTAAACCCGCCGATAAGACAAACGGATCTATCGCGTGCTGCAGCGATAAGGGCGATGGCTCCCTTGGCGTGCTTTACATCCACAAGGAAGCCAGGGGTTACTGTATCTCTCGTGCCAGGAGCCACGAGATCTTCCATGATGTCAGAAGTCACGGCCCGCCGGTAGATGGTGTCAATCCGGAGAGGTGTTTGATGATATGGATGAGTTGGATCGACGTCAACTCCGTACAAAACCTCGTCATGGTAGGATAGAGAGGACATATCGCAGATAAGGCAACGATATCCTTGTCTTACAAAACGTTCGCGGAATTCTCTCAGCTCATGGATGGTGGTCTTGTCCATGTAATCGACGATTGCGATAACAGGATCGGTAGGTTTGGGCGCACACGGGGTTTTTCGAGCAAAGTCTTCGTATATCCTGCCAAACTCCTCAACCCAGGGGTCAAAGAGTTCCTGTGGGTACAGATTAAGCCCCTCAGTGCTTCTGAGGGCTTCTGAGGCTGTCTGGAAGGTATTACTCAATGCAAGAGCGTTACAGATCTCCCTATCTTCGTTCATGGCGCTGGAGCCATCGGTATTAAACTCACAGAACTTGAAATCACCCGACTCAAGATCGCAGAATATGTCAATGCGGGCAATAGGAATCGTACATTCATAACCGGTAGGAAGCAAAATGAGATACTCCAACAGCGGCGAGAACCTGAAAAGCTTGCGATACTCAGCATCCACGCAGAATCGTTCGGTAATCGCCTCAAGAATCCCGTAGGTGGTATCGGTTATCCGCTTAAAGTAACAGAGCTCTTGTGTGCTATAGATCTGGGGGATAAAACCCATCGTGATGACCTCGCCATGATAAACGGCAGTGGAACTATCAAGATAGGACTGAGAGGCAAGTCGCCCGCTTACATCACCGTCAAGTGATTCAAAGATCGATTGGTAAAGCTTGCGGCACCGAGGGCCAAGCTCATCCATCAGATCTCCCGAGGCGTTGCAATCGCCAGGTCGAGAAGTGTCGTGCGTTGTTTGACCAGATCGGCAAGCGGTTGTAAATAGCGGTGCTCATCAGCCTTCAGGCCGGCATACGCAAAGGTGATGAGCTCATCGAGCCACTCAGTTGAAGGCCTTTGGTACACGATGGCATCAAATCCGTCGGTACGTAGCGCTGTTTTTGCAAAGGCAATAGCGGCAGGATCAAGATACGCAAAGCGGCTCGCATAGTGCTCAAGCGCATCCTCGTTATAAAAGACTCCTTTGATCAACGCCACGAAAGCCAAGCTATACGCAATTGGCAACGAATCAGCCTGGCGGATCTCGATATAACGTTTAAGGCGAGCATCGTAAAAGACGAGCGAAAGCACGTGCTCGATCGTAATGCGATCAAGCGCCTGGTGGGCAAGGACTTGCGAAAACGGCGCGAACCCCTGATACATCGTAGCATCACAATCGGATGCATGCGTAAATACCGCTGGAACTTGTAACAAAGCCTCTGCGTAGGATACAAACCCAAAATCATCATCAAATAAAACAGAAGGCGTCAGACATCGATGCGGATCGCAGTCATCCCAGGTGACCATGCGTGCCATTCGCTGTGGGGTTGAAGCTTTGGTAACCCCTACTCCCTCAAAGACAGGAGTGTTATCGGTAATAAACGAAAAGAAAGGCCCAAGCGCATGAGCGATGCGGAGTTTTTGTACCGCGTCTGCTTCGCTGGAAAAATCCACGCTTGCCTGCAAGGCTGCGGTCGCGCGCATCATACAGATACCATGCTTGCCGGTCTGTTCAAAATACCTTGCCATATGATGGTAGCGATCCTTAGGTATCAAGGGTATCTCTGTTGCACGGGCTGTTGGATGATAACCAAAAGCGACGAGTTCATAACCCATTTCATCGAGAATGGGATCGATCTGCTTGCGAAATAGAAGGTATTGCTCTTCAAGATCAGCAAGTGAAGGTGAAGGCCCAATGCTGATCTCCAGTTGCGCGCCTGGCTCAAGAGAAATCGCAGCAAGGTCACGGGAAAGACCGATAAGGCTAGAGGAGAAATCCGAGTGCTGCTCGTAGATGCGTTCATCAAAGAAAGCAGAGAGCCTTAATAAGACCTCGTCGATTCCTAAAATACCCGTAATCGGGTCGCTTGCATAGGGCACAAACGCGTTCGTATCTTTCATTACGACGAAATGTTCAAGTTCAAAGCCCATGTTCCTGCTGGTATCAGGAGTTGAGCCTTGCGCCAAGTACGAAGCGATCGAGAGCGAACGCGTATCAAAGGTGTTGATATCCATATCACGAATTGTACCCCTAAAACTCCTCTCGTGTGAGATTTATAAAGCATGAACAGGCTGATAGGGCGTATACCGTGCATTGTGAACGTTGAACGTATGTTATCTGCACTACAGCTGCTAACTGGTACAATCTAAGTTGTGATAAACAAGCAGCCTAACGACGTTTCATGAGCGCAATAGCACAATTTGCACATTTGAAACAATATGGAACCGTACTATTGCTTTCATGAGCGCAAAAGCTGAATGACTGCCATCGACGCAAAGGAGGACGACCTTGAGTAACACATTCGTATTCACCTCAGAAAGCGTAACAGAGGGCCATCCCGACAAGATATGCGATCAGATAGCAGATGCTATCCTGGACGCAATACTGAGCAAGGAGGCTGCGCTTGAAGCCGATGGATATATTTCTCAGGATGGTGGGAAAGCATGTCTATCAAACGTGCGTTCTGCAGTTGAGGCTATGGCGACTGAAGGGCAGGTTTTCCTTGCTGGAGAGATACGCACGCAAGCTTATGTAGATATTGACGCGACTGTACGAGAGGTCGTCAAGAGCATAGGTTATGACGATCCTGACCTTGGCTTCCACTATCGTTCCATAGGCGTATCCAACTCGATTCATGAGCAGAGTATAGACATCGCTCGCGGCGTCGACGAGTCTTTTGAAGCTCAACACACAGACGTCGACAGCGACGCCGCGTGCGATGACGACCCTTATGAAAGAATCGGTGCAGGCGACCAGGGTATGGTCTTTGGGTATGCCTGCACAGAGACGCCGACGTTGATGCCGCTGCCGATATTCCTCGCGCATCGGCTTGCAGAAAAACTCACAGAGGTGCGCAAGAGCGGACGATTGACCTATCTGCGTCCTGATGGCAAGACACAGGTCAGTGTGCGCTATGAGAATGACGAGCCAAAAAATGTTACAACCGTACTGATTTCAACCCAACACGAAGCCTCGGTGGATGTAGAGACGACCCTGCGTTTGGGGCTTATAAAGGAAGTCATCGAGCCGGTGTTTACGCAGTGGGGGATCGATTGGGACGGAGCTGATGTATACGTCAACCCGACTGGTCGATTTGTCATCGGCGGCCCTGCGGGTGATACCGGCCTTACAGGCCGTAAGCTCATCGTCGATACCTATGGCGGTATGGCACGCCATGGCGGCGGGTCATTTTCAGGCAAAGATGCAACAAAGGTCGACAGATCAGCTACCTATGCCGCACGTTGGGTTGCAAAAAACATCGTTGCCGCAGGCTTGGCAAGACGCTGCGAGGTACAGATCGCATACGGCATCGGTATTGCAAAGCCTCTATCGCTGATGATTGAGACCTTTGGTACCAACACGGTTCCTATCGAAAAGATCGAAGCAGCGGTGCGCATGGTATTTGATCTACGTCCTGCTGCAATAATTCACAATCTTAAGCTGAGGCGACCAGTCTTCCGTTTGACGTCCAATTACGGGCATTTTGGACGTGAGCTTGAGGAATTCACCTGGGAAAAGACCGACAAGGTTCTTGCCTTGCGGGAGGCTGTACAGTAAGGGCTTCGTGTATGATAAGCGCCCGTTTATCGAGAATAAGAATTCTGAAAGTCGCGTTGATCGCGCTGCTGCTGTTTGCATGCGTATCCATTACTATCACGTCAACAGCTTGCATGCAGACTGCCTGGAAAACACTGGAGAGAGAAGCCGACGGGACAACGCACAGCGATGGGCTCAGAGTACTTGCATCGATATTTGCCCCCTATGATTTTGCGCGTGAGATACTGGGCGGCATTGGCGAGGTGCGTATGCTCGTACCGCCTGGCGTAGAAGTGCACTCATTTGAGCCTACGGCCCGCGATATCATCGCATTACAACAATCAGACGTCTTCGTCTATGTCGGCGGCGAGTCCGATGAATGGATAGAGCGCATCCTTGAGTCTATGGACACTTCAAAAATCAGGCTCATACGACTTGTCGACTGTGTCGACCTGCTTGACGAGATTGAATTCGATGCGCAATCAGACCCTCATAAAGACAATTCATTCGACGAGCATGTATGGACAAATCCGCTCAATGCAATACGCATCGTCCAACAATTAGTTTCGGTATTCTCAACAGCCGATGCTGATCATGCTGATGTGTATTATCGAAATGGCGTTGCTTACAGCGCAAAGCTCGAGGCGCTCGATAGCCGTTTTCGGGATATTGTTGCTACCTCGAATCGCACGACTCTGGTATTTGGCGACCGTTTTCCGTTCAGGTATTTTGCAGATGAATATGGTCTTGCAAGCTATGCCGCATTCCCGGGATGCTCTACGGCAACTGAGGTAAGCGCGAAGACTATGTCATTGCTCATCGATACGATACGTGCTCAGTCTATACCCGTGGTATTCTATGTGGAAGGTCCATCTCATCGGATTGCTGAAGCCATTTGCGAAGAAACCGGAGCTGTAGCCTTGCTACTTCATGCGTGCCATACTATCTCTAAGGATGATTTTGCATCAGGTGTTACCTACATCGACCTCATGGAGGCAAACGCTGAAAATCTTTCGCGAGCGTTAAGGTAGAGGAAAAGGAATCGTGGACAAAAGAACTTATACTCCTCATAGGTCACAACAGAGCTTCGTGTGATAGGTATATACGATGGTTCCCATTATCAGCTGCAAAAACGTCTCGTTTTCATATGAAGGAAAAACAGTCGTTGCCGATGTAGACTTTGCTATCGAGCAAGGTGATTATCTTTGTGTTGTGGGAGAGAACGGAAGCGGCAAGAGCACGCTGATAAAAGGGATAATCGGTCTCAAACAGGCTGCTGCTGGACGAATCGAAAGAGCAGAAGGGCTCAACCGAACGGCGATAGGATACCTCCCTCAGCAGAGTTTAATACAACGGAGTTTTCCTACCAGTGTTATGGAAATAGTACTATCAGGACGCCTCGGATCAAAACGCTTCATCTCCTTCTACACAAAAAACGATCGCGTAATAGCTGCCCGAGTTCTGGAAAAACTAGGTTTGCTGGAACTGGCTTCATCTTCTTTTGGAGAGCTTTCTGGAGGGCAGCAACAACGTGTGCTGCTCGCAAGGGCATTGGCAGCCTCTCCCGACAAACTCAAGCTGCTTATTCTTGACGAACCGATGAATGGACTTGACCCCCATATCAAACAGGAGCTCTATGAAGTCATCAAGCGACTCAACGAGGATGGACTAACCATAATAATGGCGACCCATGACGTTAATACAGCGGTCTCATATGCGAGCAAGATGCTTCTTTTAGACGAGAAGCAGGAATTCTTTGGTACGGCACATGACTTTCAACATACCGGGCTCGGGCGCGAGCTCATGAGGGATTCCTGTGGCGGACATTGCGCGATATGTGGTCTGGCGGTGGATGAGCCATGATTGCTACCCTCCACATCCACTCCTATCAAATGATGGGTATGGATTCCTCAATTGGCTCCATGGGAAGCCTTGTTGATACCCTTCTTCTCATGCTGAGTTATACCTTTTTACAACGAGCTCTTATCGTCGGGCTTCTCGTTTCGATATGCTCGTCGTTGCTTGGGGTGAGTATGGTGCTGAAGCGTTTTGCGATGATAGGGGATGGGCTTGCCCACGTAGGATTCGGTTCTCTGGCCGTTGCGACGGCGTTTAACGCTGCGCCGCTTGCTGTCTCTTTGCCAGTAACAGTTATCGCTGCATTCGTTTTGCTGAGACTGTCAGAAAGCGGACGTATAAAAGGTGACGCTGCGATAGCCTTAGTATCTGCAAGCGCTGTTGCAATCGGCGTCTTTGTGATATCGATGACAACAGGAATGAACACCGATGTGGATAATTACCTCTTTGGCTCGATACTTGCGTTAAGGCAAAGCGACGTTGTTCTCAGTGTGGTTTTATGCGTGATAGTACTAGCAGCCTTTATCTTGCTCTACAACAGGATTTACGCAGTGACCTTCGATGAAACCTTTGCGCGTGCTATAGGCGTGCGCACGAGTGTATATACCACACTTCTGGCGATTCTTACTGCTTTAACCATCGTTGTTGGAATGCGTATGGTAGGCGCGTTGCTCATTTCGAGCCTTATTATTTTTCCTGCTTTAAGTTCGATGAATATCTCCAAGCGATTCAAAAGCGTAACGATTCTTGCAGCTGGTATATCAGTTACCTGCTATCTTGTCGGCGTCATCGTTTCGTTTGTATATGGAACCCCAGCAGGCGCAACTATAGTGCTAGTAAATTTAGCAATATTTATTATCTGTTGGTTCATACGTTTACTGAATACGCGCGTTCGTTCAAGAGGATAAACCCTTACCCGACAAAGGAGTCTTTGTCGGTTGGCTTGTTTCCGACGTTGCCGCTTGAAGAACTGAACAAGCGCAGGGTGTATTCGTAAAACCTCTCAAAATGCACAGACTCGCTGTCATTCTCAAAGAGCATGATGCCATAAAAGCCTTTAGACCCAAAGAGTAAGTCGTCGCCAAACCAATGCTCGCCATAAGCTTCTTTTATCGTATATGTTCCCGCAGGAAGTTTGATTGTGGATTCTCCCCCTGGATGTATGAACAGCGAGGCAACGTGTGTGTCATTGTTAAACAACTTCAGGTAGAAAGGCAACTCAGAGGCAGTCGCGTCGATTAACAGAGTAACCAATGTAGAACCATAACCTGGGTTACGATATAAGACGCCCTGTTCTGGATAGGCTGCAAGGCAAGACTCAGCACGACTAACCGCATCTGAGTAATTGCCTAGCATCTGAAAACCATAAAAAGCCTGTTCGAGATTTCCAGCCTCAAAGTCACTCATTGCAAGAGCGTACTGGCACTGTGAGGTCTTATCTTTTGAATCAAGGAATTCGATAGCTGCAAGAGAGGAAAACAATCGAAGCGCTTTGTCGTATTTTCGCGACGACAAAAGTAGTTCAGCTTCCTGATAATCAAGATGATTCTGACACTCTTTAACACGCAAAGGAGCGTCGGAAAACTCACCAAGATTTTCGAATGCAGTCTTTGCGGCTACATAGTCTCCGTTTTCAAACAAGGTGATTGCCTCGCGATAAACCCTTTCCTGTATGATGCCAGGAGCAATACTGATATACACAAGCACGCTCACGCCACTGAGTGCGATAACTGCAACAAGACCTATGATGCAAGCGACAATAAGGTTCCTCGTCGACATTCGTCGACGAGGAACCTTTCTATACGGCCTTGGCCTACGTTGCGATTTTCTTGAACGTATCGGCATACATCACCATTCTCGAGTTTTGTATGCCTATTATACCTATTGGCTTGATAGAGGAAATATCAAAGTGATGCTCGTACCGTGGGCGCCAGACTTCGCGTCGTCTCCGTTTTCCGCAGGTGTGCTGCTTAACACCAGATCGGCTCCATGGAAGGATGCGCCATGTTTGACGATGGACAGGCCAAGACCTGTGCCGCCCGTTGTCCGTGAGCGCGTCTTATCAACCCTGAAGAAACGCTCGAAGACATATTCCTGGTCCTTTGGCGCGATTCCGATGCCGGTATCGCTTACACACAAAAGGACTTTCTCGCCAGATTCCTTGATTGAGATCGTCACAGAACCGCCTGTGATGTTATAGCGAATGGCGTTCTCACACAGGTTGTAAATCATACTTGTCAAAAGACTATGCGAACCTGCCACGATAGCAGCGTCCGTTGCATCAAGATGGAAACTCACGTTGCTCTGGTCGGCAAATGGCGTAAGGCGGTAGATGCAATCAGACACAATATCGCGCAGGTCGATACGCTCAATACGCTCCAGGTAGTTCTGCTTTGGATCAGACTCATCCAGCTGAGAGACTACCAGGATATCTTCAACAAGCTCCCTCATACGCTCAGCCTCGCTATAGATCAGCTCCGAGAAATGCCTCGTATCCTCTGGACGTGCATAGCCGTTTTTCATGAGCTCAGCATAACCAGAAATAACGGTAAGAGGAGTCTTGAGCTCATGCGAGACATTCGTTGCAAACTCGCGCCGGGTCGCAAGGTTATCCCTGGACTGCCGTACGATATGGTGTCTTTGTTTGTCCATACGCTCTAAAAGTGGAACGATTTCCTCATAGACAGTGTTATTGAGCGGCGTTTCGAGGTTAATCGTCAGCAGGGGAGCAGTGATTCGACGGGCGATGAAACGGGCAAGAAGCAAAGCTGCCAATCCAAGCAAGACGACAATGATTATGGCTGGAGCAATAAGGGCGGTAAGCATCGAAAGCGCATTGCGCTGCGTAGAAGCAAGACGGATGACCGTGCCGTCGTCAAGCAGGAGCGCATGATAGTACGTAGTTTCTTTCAAGGTAGTAGAGTAGCGCTGAGAAGACCCTTCGCCCGTATTTATGGCGGCAATGAACTCAGGACGATTGCTATGGTTTTCGCTTGTGACAAGGTCATCCAAACCGCTATCGAAAAGTATCACACCATCACCGTCAATCCAAGTGACCCTTATGTCATTGACCGCGAAAGATTCAAAGAGGGCAAGCTTTGCATAGAAAAGCGATGTGCCTGGAGAAAGAGATGTGCCGTCAGAAGACATGAGGGTTACCGCATCGACCGCTCCGGCGATCATGCTTACCTCTGATCGCAACTCGTTTTGCTTCTCTTTTTGAAGTGTGGTAACGAGGATATATGCTACCACGATGCTGCAGAAAAGCACGGTAATGATTGTTGCAATGAAGAGGATGCGGAATATACGTCCTGCCAGCGAGGGCATAGAAGCTGCGATCTCGTCGATATTGATGGATGACGTATCTTGCTTGTTCAAAACATCTTGTTCAATAACTGACGAAGCCTGAGCTGGCTTTGTGATTTTTTGTTCTGACATGGTTCAGCCCTCATTCCTTACTCGATACCCGACGCCGCGAACTGTTTCGATAATGCTCGCACCTTCTGCAAGCTTTTGTCTAAGAGTCTGTATATGGACGTCAACCGTTCGAGTATTCCCTTCAAAATTCCATCCCCAAACCGATTCAAGCAGATGCTCACGGGTAAACACATAGCCGGTGTTACTCATAAGAAAGCGCAAGAGCTCAAATTCCTTAAATGTCAGATACGTTGCTTTGTCATTTACCATCACTCGGCGCCTGCTTGTCGAAAGCATAACAGACCCGACCCTGATTTCGTCACATGGATGCTCAGAATCCCGATCGCCTCGTCGTAAAAGGGCATTAACACGAGACACGAGCTCCATCATGCCAAATGGTTTGCAGAGATAATCATCGGCGCCACTGTCCAACCCGATTACGACGTCATACTCAGCACTCTTTGCAGTGATCATCATGATGGGGAGGTTTCGCGTTACGTTCTGCGATCTGAGTGTCCTTAAAGTTGTGATACCGTCTTCGCCGGGAAGCATGATATCGAGCAGAACAACATCAGGTAACTGTGTGTTACATGCTGAGTATAGTTCGCGTGACGAAGAGAAGCCCTTGACTTCAAGCCCAGCTTGAGAAAGCGCATAAACCGCAAGATTGCGGATATTCTCATCATCTTCAACATAGTAAATCATGGATATCCTTCATTATCCCAAATACTATCAGTATGTCCGCAAAGCTAAAGCGCTGAATCAACCAAGAAAGGTGCCCTTATAATACCCTGTCATCGAGTATTCTACCCATTCGGCGATGTTGACCGCATGGTCTCCGATGCGTTCGAAGTACTTCGCGATCATCAGACGATCAACTGCCATCTCGCTGAGATCTTCTCTTTGACGGATAAGGGCGATGAGCTCGTTTCGTACGGTGAGGAACAGTTCGTCGACGCGCACATCTTCTTTCATGACAAGTCGAGCGACGCTGTCATCCCTTCGCACAAAGGCGATGATGGCGTTATTGACCATGGTAGTCGTTGCCTCAGCAAGTTCGAACAAATGGCCTACCTCGGTGTTCGCAAGCGGCACCTTGGATTTCTCGACGATAACGCAGATGTCAGCTGCCTGATCGCCGATTCGCTCCATATCGGTAATGAGCTTAAGCGCTGCAGATATTGTTCGCAGATCGCGTGCGACTGGCTGCTGCTGGAGTAGGAGCTTAAGACATAGGGATTCGATATCGCGTTCAATACGGTTTATCTGCTCGTCTGAAGCGATGGTATGGCGCGCTTTGCGCTTATCGTTGTTTAGGAGCGCAAAGGTTGCACCTTTGAGGGCACGCTCTATCAAAGCGCCCATCTTTAATACTTCTTTGTTGAGTATCTCAAGCTGCTCGTCAAAACGTAATCTCGGACTCATAAACCCTCATTGCCTCTCTTATTACTCCCTGCGTTCCTCTTCACCTGTTTTCAACTACAGGATTTTTCGTACTGCTTCGTCTTTTATAGGCATATGCTCTCACTTCATGTGTTTGCTTTATCCAAACCGTCCAGTGATGTAATCCTCTGTGCGTTTGTCCTGAGGAATGGAGAACAGTTTTTCGGTCTTATCAAATTCGACCATGTCTCCTAAGAGGAAAAACGCCGTCTTGTCTGAGATACGGGCTGCCTGCTGCATATTATGTGTGACAATGATAATGGTGTAGCGTTCCTTCAGCTCAACGGCCAGATCTTCGATTTTTGCGGTTGAGATGGGATCGAGCGCAGACGTCGGCTCGTCCATAAGCAGTACTTCTGGCTCAACAGCCAGAGCACGTGCGATACAAAGGCGCTGCTGCTGACCGCCCGACAAACCGAGGGCATTGCGTTTCATACGATCCTTAAGCTCATCAAAGATAGCAGCGTCTCGTAGTGATTTCTCTACGATTTCATCGAGATGGGCTTTCTTCTTAACGCCATGCGTGCGCGGGCCAAATGCAACGTTGTCATAAACGCTCATGGGGAAGGGATTCGGTTTCTGGAATACCATGCCAACACGCTTACGGAGCATGTTGACGTCCATTGAACGTGCGTAGATATTCTCGCCGTCGAGTTCTATGGTTCCGGTGATGCGGCAGCCTTCCACAAGATCATTCATGCGATTCAAGGTCTTGAGGAGTGTTGATTTTCCACAACCCGACGGACCGATCAGAGCGGTAATCTCATTGCTGAGGATATCCATGTTAACGCTGTAAAGCGCCTGGAAGGTGTCGTAGAACAAATCAAGGTTGCGTATCTTGAATTTGACAACCTGTGCAGGGTTGGGAGGTGGGCTATCGGCAGCAATAATGACCGGCGTAAGGGCTCCGACACCACCTTGAGCAGCAGGTGAGGAAACACCGATCAGGGAGTCACTCGACGAGGACGTTTGTGCTGCATTAGCTGAAGCAGCCAATAGAGCAGTTAACGTATTCATCGTAGTAGATGCGGCGGTAGTTGTTGTATCAGGCATTTTTCTTCCCTCTGGTCAGTCTACGAGCTATTAATGCAGAAAGCGTATTGATCAGCAGTACGATTAACAGTAACACAACTGCCGTTGCGTATGTCTTCTCGATATGAAGGCCTTCACTTGCAAGAACGTACATATGAACGCTTAAAGTCCTTGTCGAATCCATAACGCTTGACGGTATCTCAGCAACTGTTCCGGCGGTGTAGATAAGGGCGGCGCTCTCTCCGACAATACGTCCAATACCAAGGATGATACCGGCAAGAATACCAGGCATGGCTGAGGGGAGAAGTATGCGGAATACTGTGCGCAGCCTGCCCGATCCTAAACCAAAGCTTCCTTCGCGATAGGTGTCCGGAACAGCTTTGAGCGCCTCCTCGGTTGTGCGCATGATGATGGGAAGGATCATGATAGCAAGTGTAAAACCACCGGCCAAAAGGCTGAAACGCCATCCGAGAGCTGTCACAAAAAAGAGGAGTCCGAAAAGACCATACACGATTGAGGGGATGCCGGTAAGCGTTTCGGCGGTGATGCGGATAACACCAACTAGCTTGTTTCCTCGCCCCGTGTACTCGATAAGGTAAATGGCGGAACAAATCCCGAGAGGAACCGCAATGACAAGGCTTAGAGCAGTCATGAGAAGCGTATTGATAAGCGCCGGCATGAGCGAAACGTTAACAGAATTGTATTCAAAGGCGAAGAGGTCAAGTGAGATATTGGGGACGCCCATGATGAGGATATAAGCAACAATAAACACAAGCACCGCGACGGAAAAGAAGGCTCCGAGATAAACAAGAGCTCTTTGTATGAGCCCATTGATACGTGACCGGTTCTTACGCTTACGAAGACTCGCTTCGATGTATGAAAGTGGCGTTTGCCCCACAACTTCAGCTGGCTTTGTCATAGCTTTGCCCTCCGTTTCAGGATACCGAAGAGCAGGTTTATGAGAAGTATGAAGACAAAGAGCACGACGGCAGTAGCGATAAGAGCACCGCGATGAAGGTCAGCTGCATAACCCATTTCCAAGACAATGTTGCCAGTAAGAGTCCGCACGCCCGAGAGGATGCTATCGGGCAACCATACCTGATTACCGACAATCATGACGACAGCCATAGTCTCTCCGATGGCGCGACCCACGCCAAGGATGATTGAGGCCATCACGCCTGATATGGCAGCTGGTAACACAACGCTGAAGACACATCGCTCGTGATTGGCGCCCAAAGCCAAAGCGCCTTCATAGTAATGGTTTGGTACGGCGTCAAGAGCAGCTTTTGAGACGGTAACAATAGTTGGTAAGATCATAATCCCAAGAATAATTGAAGCCGTCAGGATACTCATACCTTGGACGTAAAACACTTGCCTGACAAGAGGGACAAGCAAGACAAGACCGAAGAAACCGTAGACGACCGAGGGAATCCCTGCGAGTAGTTCAACGCCAGGCAAGATGATCTTTGCCAATCGGCGCGATGCAAAACGAGAGAGGTACAAGGCGCATAGTAAGCCAAGCGGCACGCCAATGATAAGTGCGCCAGCAGTAACATATAAGCTACCGACGATCATCGCAAGTATGCCGAATTCATCTGAAGAGGGGCGCCAGGTAGTTGTGAAAAGAAACTTGAATACACCGATTTCAGCAATAGCTGGGATACCATAGATGAAAAGGAAGACGCAGATCAAAGCAACAGCAAGTATGCATATGCAAGCTGCAATAGCAAAAACAACGTGCGCTAGCTTCTCGCGTAGCGCACTTGCATGTTTTCTTAGACTTTTTTTTCTCAAGGCCGCTCCTACCATTTACAAAGAATCATTCTATAGAGCTGTCATTTACATATGATAAATCAGCCCAATTCTTTATGTCACCAAGGAAGATGGCTCTTATCTGTTCTTTGGACAAACTATCTATGCTGCAATCATTGTTTACGATGACAGCAATACCGTCGAGGGCAATCTTGGTTGCCTTGAGGCCGCCAGAAAGTTCAGTATCCTTTAGGTCTCGAGAAGACATGCCAATGTCGCAGATTCCGTTGATGGTATTGCTCATACCGGTCGAGGAATCTGTAGTGTTTAACTCGATACTCACATTCGGATTCAAGAGGGCATAGGCCTCCTTAAGTTTTTCCATGACCGGTGTGACTGATGATGAGCCACCGATGACAACCTTACCACTTGCGCCATTACTGACAAATGGAGAGGCACTGTCGTTTACTGCGATGTAGTTGCTATCAGTGACAACTTTCTGTCCTTCTTTGCTCATAATGAAATTTATGAAATCCTGTGTCTGCTGGTTAAGGTCTCCATTGGTTGCAATGAGGAAGGGGCGTGAGATTGTGTAACTGCCATTCTTAACATTTTCAGGAGTTGCCTTAACTCCATCGATTTTTAGAGCTTTAACAGTGTTGTTGAGCGAGCCGAGGGAGATATACCCGATTGCATTTAAATCGCCTGCAATCGTTGTCATCATGACAGACGTTGAGTTTGTAGTAACAGCGCTAAGCGCAATTCCATCAACTTTTTTACCATAAGTATTAATGGTATAGACTTCAAACAATTCTACGAATGCGGTGCGCGTACCCGATCCGTCCTCACGTGCTATCACATGGATACCTCCTCTTTCGCCGAAGCATCCAACAAGGCTTGACAGAGCAAGGATAGCAGTCATTGCAAACGTAATAATCTTAATCAAATTCTTTTTCAAAGATGCTCCTTTATATAAGCTTAAATGCTGTTTCTTTGTATGTACATATGATAGAAACAAAGTACCAAGCGCTCGTTGGATAAACGTAATAGATTTGTAAAATTTGTTTGTTTAGAGAAATCTCTTTGCAAATAGTGTCTGGCTTCGAATCCCCTCAAATCAACCAACAAAAATAACCCTGCAAGCAGGGTTACAGTTGTTGGTGGAGCCAACGAGGGGATTCGATGCGATTTTGAAAAACAAAATCGCATGTCCTTGTTCACTCCGTTCACTTCGGACACTCGGCTGCAAACGTGCCACAGGCACGTTTGCGACGCCTCGTCCCATGTCTGGCTTCGAATCCCCTCAGTAAACCAACAAAAAAAACCCTGCAAGCAGGGTTACAGTTGTTGGTGGAGCCAACGAGGGGATTCGAACCCCTGACCTGCTGATTACGAATCAGCTGCTCTACCGGCTGAGCTACGTTGGCGTCAGGTTTGCGCCTTATGTAAGGCAGAGGCAGTATACCAAAATGGAGCTTTATGTGTACCCCAGAGAGTGTATCGGCATCCCATAGAGTGTAAAGACCGTTTTGGATACTGCTTTGAATAGTGGTACGGTTATGCTCTCAAGGAGTCAATAAGGGAAACAAGATCGGCAACGGTTTCGATAGCTCCGGCTTGCTCAGGATTGACTTCGACCTTAAACTCCTCTTCAAGCATCATGATTATCTCAACGGCATCCAAGGAATCAGCCTCAAAATCCTCTTTGAGTCTCGATTCAAGAGCTACAATATTCTCATCAATGCTTAAACCTTCAACTAGTACTCGGCGAACGACTTCAAATGTTGATTCTGCCATTTCCTCCGTTATCCTTTCTGTCAACAAATCTTGATATACTCTTGCTGGCATAATACTGTCACACAAAACTGATAATGGCAAGGGAGATTCAATGGATGATTTGGTATTGTATTACTCACCAACATGCCCATATTCTCAGAAAGTGCTTCGCTTTCTTCAAAATGAGGGGATAAGTCTGACTTTGGCAAGCACGCTGGAGTTCAGCAATCAACAGCGGCTTATTGAGGCCGGTGGAAAATACCAGGTACCCTGTCTCTTCATCGGCAAGAAGGCATTATATGAATCGAATGACATCATCGACTACCTGAAAGAACGATACTTCTTGAAAAGCGAAGATCCGCAGCTCTTGCAATCAGAAGAGTCACAGCCGGGCTCTAATCCTAAAGAGTCGTGTACAGGACCTCAAGAACTATCAGAAACGGATGAGCCTACCATTCAGACTGCTTCAGAATCCATCTCCCAAGCAAGGTCTGCATTGAGCTCTCAGCCGAGCGAAGAACCGACAGCTCAAGGTGCGCCCTATACTGCATCCCACTTGGAATCAAAACAGAACTATCTCTTCACGCAGGCACAGCACGTGCATCTGAAACAATACCCAAGGGAAACACCACCCCCCTACAAAACTCCCTTTGTTCCAACTGCAAGGCATGCAGGAGTAGATGCAAGACCCGTTAGACGACAAAGACGCTCCTCAGCAAACGGGATATCGTTCCTGATTGGTTTGGTTGGAGTAGTTGTTGGAGCTCTGCTTGCTACGCTCATTCTGTTTTTCGCTACTGGTGGGTTCTCCACATTTAGAGGCCCAGGAACCTATGTTGGCAATGGCCAGAGCCTTACTCCTATAATCATCACCCCACAATCAGAGGATCCGACTCTTGCAGAAGTTGTCGCTTATAAGGTCATGCCTTCGATTGTAAACATCGATGTGTATACAACGACTTCAGGGTCAAGCACCACAACAGATAACGGAAGCCATCCACAGAACGTCTTAAGGCGGTTTGGACTTGGCTCAGGGATCATCATCAGTTCTGATGGATACATACTCACCAATTACCATGTGCTTGAAGGCGGCGATAGGTTCCTCGTAAATATAAACGGCGCGGATCGTCTGGAGGCAACACTGGTCGGTAGCGATCCTCAATCGGACCTCGCTATACTCAAAGTTGACGCGATTGAACTGGTACCTATTGAGATCAGGGATTCATCAGAAGTGCGTGTAGGGGAGTGGGTGATGGCAGTCGGCAGTCCTTTTGGTCTTGAACGATCAGTATCGACCGGTATCGTCTCAGCACTGTTCCGCTCTACAACGCTTGAAAGTACCGACGGAATCAATATCTACGCAAACCTTATCCAGACTGATGCTGCTATCAATCCCGGAAACTCTGGCGGTGCCCTCGTCGACTCCCAAGGGCGCCTCATAGGGGTTACTACCCTTATAAGCTCATCTTCAGGCTCGAATTCGGGGGTTGGGTTTGCGATTCCAAGCAATTACGCAATGAACATTGCAGAACAGATCATGAGCGGAGAGCCAGTCAAACATGCGTTTCTCGGCGTAACTTTGCAGACTGTGAACTCTGTCAATGCAAGTCAGCTTGGAGTCAGTGTTTCCAGCGGTGTATACATTGATTCAGTTGTGCCAGGATCTCCTGCTGATGGCGTAGATATCCGAAGGGGAGACGTTGTTATTGCGTTTAACGGGAAAGCCGTGAACTCCGCAACCGAGCTCATCATTGATGTGCGCGGGCAGCTGGTAGGGGATACGGTGACATTAACGATTGTGCGTGGCATCAGGACATTCGATGTCGTTGTAACCCTCGGCGCTGACACCGACGCTTGATGCTGGAAACTTGAAAATGTTTTTTGATCAATAACCAGTCGAAGGAAAAACTTTTGCTATGTTGAGTTGTTTGCGGTACAATCCTCAAGCGCACATGGGCCCTTAGCTCAACGGTGGAGCAGGGGACTCATAATCCCTTGGTTACAGGTTCGAATCCTGTAGGGCCCACCATTTGCAGGTTGATAATAGTTGTCCCTAAAGGATTCGAAGCCAGACATGGGATTCGAGTGCCCGGAAAACGTACCAGTGATACGTTTTCAGCGAGAATGGGGAGCGCTTGCGCGAACCCCCGGGCAAGGAAGCGTCGCAAAGGTGCCTGTGGCACTTTTACAGCTGAGCGTCCGTAGTGAGCGGAGCGAACTAGGACACGAAACGTAAGCCGGGAAGCGGCGACGCGTTTCTTCGAATCATGTAGGGCCCACCAGCATACTTGCCAGCTGTATGCTATGTGCTATACTAGGCAACCGCGCCAACCGAATTCCTCGGTAGCTCAATGGCAGAGCAATCGGCTGTTAACCGATTTGTTGTAGGTTCGAGCCCTACCCGAGGAGCCAGAATAATCTCGAGCTCACATAACGTGAGCTCGTTTTCGTTTGCAGCTGAGTGGGCTCGAAGCCAGACATGGGGCCCAGCGTAAGCAAAGGTGCCAGTGGCACGTTTGTAGCTGGGCGTCCGTAGTGAGCGGAGCGAACTAGGACACGCGATTTTGCGTTCTTCAAAATCGCATCGAGCCCTACCCGAGGAGCCAGAATATTCTCGAGCTCACAAAACGTGAGCTCGTTTCGTTTAAAATAACCTCGGCCATTCTATTCAACATTCTTGTACATGAATTGGATGATTCTTGAATACCGGAAATGACAATCAGAAGTCAATGGTGCGATGGGTTGCATCATCAATCGACCACACGCTGCTTAAGCCAGAGGCGCAGTCAAAAGACATTATTGTGCTCTGCGAGCAAGCTTGCGCTTGTGGTTTTGCTGCTGTATGCATAAATCCCTGTTACGTCGCTCTCGCAGCATCGATTCTTGCGGACACAGATATCGGTGTATGCACGGTTATCGGGTTTCCGCTCGGTTCAACTTTTACCAGAGTCAAGGTGCTTGAGGCACAGGAGGCGCTTTCATCGGGGGCAACAGAGATTGATATGGTCATGAATATCGCCGCGGCGAAGGATGGACTCTGGGAGTTTGTAGAGCATGACATAAGCGCGGTTGTTGCAGTTGCAAATGAGTTTGGGTTAGAAAAGGGCAAAACGATTCCAGTCAAGGTCATCCTGGAGTGTTGCCTTTTGTCAGATGAAGAAAAGCATCGTGCGTGTCAAGCTGCCGTCGCTGCTGGGGCTGCCTATGTAAAGACTTCGACCGGATTTGCCGCCGGAGGGGCAGTGGTCAAGGATGTTAAGCTGTTGCGCAAATCCGTAGGGCTTTCCTGCGGCGTTAAGGCCTCCGGCGGCATACGTAATGCAAAAGACGCTGTTGCAATGCTACTGGCTGGAGCAGATCGTCTGGGTACTTCTGCTGGTCTTGCCATCATCAACGAGATGATATCTCAAAATGAAGACGAATCCTGCGGTTTCTAAGCGCTTTCAAATCAAAATTGCCCCCTTGTGCCATCGAGGTTGTATGCCGGCCAACGGTAGCGGGATTATATGTTTTTGATCAGATTAGGTGCTGCGAAAGAAGGGGGTGGTGTAAAACTGTGGTATGGTATATGCGCGCAAGGGATTGATCGTAGGTGTAAATGCCGTTGAATGATTCGCTGATTGTTTACTGATTGTTCATCAAGATTAGCCATTTCGTTTTTTGAGGTGATTCATGTATTAATCCGGTTGTAATAATCATGGGGCACTCGTCGATTGACTATTGATTCAGAATCATAATCCTAACTTGGCATTGAAGGCTTACCCGCGTTGTGAAGATCTCTTAAGGTAACTCGATCACTTTCTTTTTATCCTGTCTGTATCAGAATAGACTACATCTAGCTCTTGTCAAATGATGTGTCAGACTCAAGTAAGAAAGGCCAGGCTTGGTGTTTGAGGGTTGTTCACGCAGGCTTACTTCTGCGCAAAGACTCAGTAATGCCCCTTGCATGCATAAATCTCTATCCTGTTATCGACGATTGCAAAGACAAGCCGATTTACATCATCAATACGCACACTCCACCATCCAGAAAGATCCCCTTTGAGCGGTTCTGGTTTCCCGAAGCCCTCATATCCGTTACGTTCGATGTCTTTGATGAGCACGTTAATCCTGCGCAGCGTTTTCTTGTCTTGTGTTTGCCAATACTCATAGTCCTTCCACGCTGATTCATGCCATAGCTTTAACATCTATCCCTCTATCAGATCGCGTATCACTATATTACGCCCCGCATCTACGTCTGCCTTCACTTTAAGCAAATGCCTGATGTTCCCTTCGCTGTAAAAGGGGTCTGTATCTTGTAGCTTGATGACAAAAGGTATACCGCCTTCTCGAACTGATTGCCGTACAAAAATACTGACAGCTGTAGAGAAGTTCAAGCCTAGCTCACCGAAAAGCCTCTCCCCTTCTTCTTTGAGCGCGTCATCGATTCTGATATTGACTTGTGCCATGGCAACTACTCCTTTCTGCGCTGTATGTATAGCATATCCTATACATTGTCTATGTATTCTATCAGTTTGGAGGTTTTCTGTATAGAACACCGCGCCACTTCGTAAAATCACATGAACCATAGTTTTGCACTGCAACAACTTTTCCAGCATACAAGGAGTTGACCCACAACCAGTGGTTCATTCCTACAAAATGCCCTGTCGTCACAAACCCCGTATTTCCAAACCTTTTTCCTCTATACCCTATCGAGGCTCCATCAGCAGCAATAGCAACTGCTGTAGTTTTCGCGCTAGGATTTAGGTCAATCATCGGAACAGGCACGCTGTTACTGTTCTCAAATCTGATTATCTCAGAGGTGGGGATTTGTTTCCTAAAAAGACTCGCGTTTTCTTCGTCCAGGTCGAATATCTCTACAACAACGCAATTCTCTTCTTCCGACAATCGGTGGCCTGCCCAACAGTCAAACTCCTTAGTTTGAGCTTTTTTATAAAAAAGCTCGTTCAGCATATTCATTGTGTGATTAAGTTCATCATATGAGTATCTGGCGTCCAGCACTCTAAAATCCTCTGCTCCTGTTGCTTTCGTGATTTCTTGAAAAGCCCTTCTTTTTTGTGAAGCGTTTCCTTTGATACGAATGTTCAAGTGCCCGTCATCGTCAATAAAAGCGCCTCCATAATAGTCCGGGTAAACAAGCTCTTTAGTTCCAACGCTTTCGTATGAAGTCATCAGTCTATAATAGTCAGCAGCAGATCGCTCTTGCCTTTTTAGCAAGAGGTCGCCATCCGTCTGGGCACTGAATGGCCAAAAGGAGTGCCGGGGTATGTCGAGATGGACACGGTTGCCCATTGCGGCGAGTCGACGCGCGGGCAATACGTCGTGACACTTGATGTCACCGACATAGAGACACAGTGGTCAGAGCAGCGTGCCTGTCTGAACAAAGCGGAAAAGCATGTCTTTGCCGAGGTCAAAGAGGTACGCTTGCGCCTGCTGTTCAAACTGCTCGGGGCTGACACCGATGGCGGCGGCGAGTTCATCAACAACCATATGTTCAGGTACTGCAAGGAACAGAAGATAGTGTTCACGCGCGGGCGTCCCTACAAGAAAAACGACGGCTGCCATATCGAGCAGAAGAACTGGTCTATCGTGCGCCAGACAGTGGGCTATGGCCGTTTCGAGACCCAAAGGGAGTGTGACCTGCTCAACATGGTCTACGACTACGTGCGTCTCATCAACAACTTCTTCATGCCTTCCCAAAGGCTTGGGTCAAAGACGCGCGACGGGGGCCGGGTGGTACGCAAGATGGA
>Ga0123356_10001654_pt1 | contig 24444 bp, 15 predicted proteins | sample TergutEmb28metaG_2_FD_92546 | JGI IMG/M metagenome (GOLD analysis project Ga0123356, IMG submission 92546) | Embiratermes neotenicus P3 segment gut microbial communities from Petit-Saut dam, French Guiana - Emb289 P3 | ecosystem: Host-associated > Arthropoda: Insects > Digestive system > Gut ...
GTTCCCGCCCCCTCCCAAAACGGGCTTGCGCCCAAACCGCTCATCTTATCAAGACCGAAGTCGTCGAGAATTTCTTGAAATGTTTTACTCGGGTCTATGCCCTCGGTTTTCCATCTGTCTACGGTTTTATCCCACCAAGGCGCCCACTCATAAACCGGAACCCGGTCGCCCGGATGCCGGAAACTGAATGTTCTGCAAAATCTTTCTCCGTTTGTCATATCGCTTACACCTCTTTAATTTTAAATTTTTAAGCCGATTGTGAAACTCGAAAATTTTTCACTATATATAATATACAACATTTGCAAATGATTTGATTGTTAATTTTGTGTGAATTTTTTGAAATAAAAGGAAAAAATCATGGATATTCAAGGTCAAACATGGTATAATTTGCATGCAATGTATAAAACGTATAAAAACACAAAAAGTTTGCAGAAGAAGACTTGACAAAAATCGAATTATTTGGAGGAAAAAATGAATAGAAAAATGCAAATCCGGCTGTATTCGATAGGGGTAATCCTCGCGCTGTTATCCGCATTGCTCTCCGGTGTTTTTGCCCCGGTTCTTGCCGCTGAAAACGACCGGTATCGAATCGTACTGAGGTATTACGACCAAATCCAAATCACCTATACCATCAAATATCCCGTCAACGACGACCGCGGCGAATGGACGGGTCCCGAGGACGTCGCTGTCGGCGGGGTCGGCATCCCCGGTCCGGGCCAATTTGACATATCCGACTATATATCCACCCAAATCTACTGCGTTGACCCGTTCACCCCTTTTCACAAAAGGGTGCCGGGGCTTGGCGGTGATTTCCAGTGGAACGGCGGCGCGATGGCCGACACGGTTTCCGGCTATGTTTCGGCTGCGCCGTGGGTGATGTCCGGAGCGATGCAGATTTACGGCGACGCCGTCCGCTGGATTGCGGCAAACGGCTACCGCGGGGTCTATAACTATGGCTGCGCCGAAGCGGATGAAGACCCCGAAAGCAAAGCCAGCGTCTCACGCCTGACCATGATGTTCCCCAATGTGGGGCCAATCGACAAAGAAATCGCGCTGATGGCCACAAAGGTGGCTATATGGAAAACCGTGGCGGGCGAAAATGTCCAGGTACAAAAGACGACCTTTGACGGGACCCCTAAAAGGGCGGTGTTCGACGCGCTGGTTCAGGCATTGGTCGGAGAAGCGGCGAAGATGCTTTTGCCCGCTCCGAAAATGTATCTGCCGGGTGAGGTGATGGTGACGACTTTCGATATTGACATCGTTGAAGATGCGACTGCCACCTATTATGAAAATATAGACGACACATACACCTACTATGGTCCGCTGAGCGTAACGGCCGAATTGGACAATACGCGCTCGGGCGCTTTCCAGTCCGGTTTGGATAAGGTGTTTTTGACGGCGACCGGCCAGAATTCAAGCGGCGTACGATTCGTTTCCGGGCCGTCGGACGCCTCCGTTCTGCCCGAGGGCGTATTGCCGGGGACGGCGGAGCTCAGTCAGTATATTTCCGGCAGAAGCGGCGGTTTGGGCGGCGCGTGGATGAGTGAGGAATTTTATCTGGCGATTCCCAAAAGCCGCGCCTATCCTGAACGCGGCGACCGGCTTTTGATAAAGGCAATGGCCATGGCCCCCGATATAGAGGTGGCGGAGGGTACGCCCATCGTTTATGCGTTCAGTCAAAACAATGCGCAGAATTGGGATGAAATCCAGGCTTTTATAGGCGGGGCTTCGAAAGATGCGACAGTCAGCCTTTACGCCGAAACGAGCTGGTACACCGGCGACACCTCCCTCGGCGATATTTACATCTCCAAGCAGGTGAAAAACGCCGGGGCGGACAATGCCGACCGCGCCTTTACTTTCGCGGTGTATTACGGCGATACCGACAGGTTTGACGCCGCCGAAAGGCTGAATTTGACCGACTATCCCGTCCTCGGCGCGTTGAGCGTCAATACCGTCGACAACACTTTCACGCTGAAAAACGGCGGGCTGGCGCTCATCCAGGGTCTGCCTATAGCGGTCAGCGGCGGCGATACGGGATATGAGTATTACTACTGGGTAGAAGAGACAGGCGGCCTCGGCCAGGACTTCAAAATCCCCCATTTTGAAATTTCCATAGGCGATCCCCCGGGCCGTTCGACGGACGGCTACAAGGCCGGCCCGTTCCGGCCGGATACGGATTTGGAATTGGCTTTTGTAACGGTCACAAATACATACGAGCAGGGTACGGGCGACCTTGTGATCCAAAAGCGGCTCGCGGGCAGCTATGCGGACTGGGGCGCGGATGACTCAACGGTTTTCCGGGTTAGAATAAAGGACGCCACCAACAACAAATACTTGTTGTTTGAGGGGACCGGACCGGTATACACCTGCATAGGCAACGGCGGCAGCAGCAAGGGGGATGTGATCCGGGTGAGCGCAGGTCAGCCGGTTACCGTAACCAACCTGTTGGCAAACGCCGTATATGAGGTCGAGGAAATAGGCGGCGCGAATTACTCCGTAAGTTATCAGGGAAACAACGTGCTTTTCGAGAAAGGGCAGAACAGCACGGTTACGATAACGAACACCTATGAGCACGGCGTGGGGGATCTGGTCATAAACAAACGCCTTTCGGGAAGCTATATGGATTGGGGCGTCGACGAATCGACGGTATTCAAGGTGAGGATCAAGGATACCGTCAACAACAACTTCCTTTTGTTCAAGCAAATCCCCGAACCGGACGGAAGCTGGAGATGCATAGGCAATGACGCCGACGGGTTGAGCGAACCGTATACGGGGGCTGCAATTCTCGAGCTGCCTGTAAGCGCGGGGCAGCCGTTGGTCGTAACCAATTTGTGGGTCGGCGCCGTATATGAAGCACAAGAAATCGACTATCCCCACTGCTCAACCGGCTATATAGGCAACGGGGCGATTTACACGGAAGGGCAGAACAGCAACATCACCATCGTCAATACTTACGAGCACGGAACGGGCGCCATAGTCATCAGCAAAAAATTAGCCGGAAGTTTCGATGGCTGGGGCGTTGACTCATCCACCGCGTTTACAGTCAGGATAAAGGATGTAACCGACGGCAACTGCCTGATGTTCAAGGATGTGACGGAAACGGACGGCAGCTGGCGGTGTGTGGGCAACGACGTCGACGGGCTCAGTGAACCATATGCGGATTCCACAAAGACGGAACTTGTTTTCACCGCCGGACATCCGCTGGTTATAACCAACCTGTGGGCAACCCATGAGTACGAAATTGAGGAAATTAACAGCAACGGATACATTGCCGTGAGCTACGCCAACAATTGTACGGTATTCCAAGACGGACAAAACAGCAACATCAGTGTTATCAATACTTATGACCTGCCTCCCACGCCGCCGCCTCCTACAGAACCTCCACCGACCACAGAGCCGCCGCCGTCTACAGAACCGCCGCCGTCTACAGAACCGCCGCCGTCTACAGAACCGCCGCCGTCTACAGAACCGCCATCTACCACAGAACCTCCATCTACCACAGAACCGCCATTTACCACAGAACCGCCATTTACCACAGAACCGCCGATCGATACGGAACCTCCGCCCGATACACCGCCGCCGCCAACCACAGAGCGGCCTCCTGCCACGGAGCCGCCGCTTGATACACCTCCGCCATCTACCACAGAACCGCCTGATAGACCGCCTGCGCCGCCTGTCACACCGCCGCCTCCTACCAGACCCAGGCCGCCGGTACCGCCGCCGACCACAGAGCGGCCCACTACCACAGAGCCGCCGCTTGATACACCTCCGCCATCTACCACAGAACCGCCCGCTGCCATACCGCCGGCTTCGCCTCCTGACACACCGCCTAAAACACCGCCGCAGACCGGTGATAACCGCTCGGCTGCCAGTGTCATCATATTTTTTGCCGGCGCGGCGGTATGTACAGCCGGGGTCAGATTGTTCCGGAGAAGAAAGGCATAAGGCATAAATTACATCGCGATTTTTCTGTCACATAACTCAATTGACGATTCCCTGTGTGCGACAACGATTATCGTTTTATCCCGCGCTATGTTTTTTATCGCGTCGTGGACGATGTTTTCGCTGTATTGGTCGAGGGCGTTTGTCGCTTCGTCAAAAATGAAAATATCCACATCGCGCAAAAACAATCTCGCAAGTACAATTCGCTGCCGCTGCCCGCCGGAAAGCTTGATACCGCGTTCTCCGATAACCGTTTCAAGCCCGTCGGGCAGCCCTTCTATAAAATCGTATATGTACGCTTTCTTACAGGCTTTTGTCATATCGCTCTCGCTTGCGCCGCTTTTGCCGTACATCAGATTTTCTCTGATCGTCATGTTGAATAAAAGGTTTTCCTGCATAACATAGCCCATTCGCCCGTGCATGGCGTGCAAATCAATATCTTTCAAGTCAACGCCCGAAAACAAAACTTGCCCTTCGTCTGGGGTTATCATACCCGTCAGCAATTTCAGCACCGTTGTTTTTCCGCAGCCGCTTTTGCCCGTGATGGCAATACGCTCGCCTTTGCTTATTTTCATGGAAAATTCGTCGATGACTTTTTTATCGCCGCCGTTATAAGCAAATGACACATTATCAAAAACAATTTCATTGGAATTTCCGGGAATTATCCCGTCTTGTGCCCTGATGTCGGCTTTTTCAAGTTCGTCAATCAACCTGTTTGTATATGGCATGGACGATTGCAGTTCCGCGTCCGTTGAGGAAACCGTTTTAACCGCTCCCGAAAGCATAGCGTAATACATGGAAAACACAAGCAAGTCGCCGATTTTTAGATGATTGTTTATAATCAACAACCCGCCAAAAAAATACAATCCGAACTGCATGAATAAATCGTCCCGGATTTTCGGCAGCACCAAGACGCGAACCGTCCAAAATTGAACGGCTTTGGCAAATAATTTCCCGCGCTCGTTTAAGAAATGCACAAAAGCGCGTTTTTCATGCCGTTGTAAATTTAAGGCTTTGACTTCGCGCCAGCCCTGAATGCTTGTATGCAGCCAAGCGGTCATGTTTTGATCATTGATCCTCTGCTTATTGTTATAATATTTTTCTTTTTTGCTTGCCGCATTGTCGAAAAACAATGAGAGCGGAATTACAACGATGGAAAACAAAGCAAGCCGCCATTCAATAAAAAACAATAAGAAAATTGAAACAAGCACGGTAATACAGGCGATAACATAATCTGTCGTCTGACGGTTTGCAAAAGGTGAAATGCTGTTGGTATCATCTTCGATTTTCATTTTCACGCCGCCTATGTTTTGTTTTTCATACTCTGTAAAATCCTGTTTGAAAAGAGCTTTCCACATTTTATACCTGATGCGGAACACGATGCGGTTGATGAGCCTGTTTTCGCCATATTTTTTGATATAGCCGAACAGTATGTCGATAAAACAAACAGAAAGATAGCCAGATAGAACATATATGAACGCATTTATTTTCCCCTGTAAAATAACTTCATCAATAAACATCCTGTAAAATAAGGGTTTGATAAAATTCAAGGCAAGGTTTATAACACTCACTAAAACATTCAAAACGAAGAACCGTTTTACGCCGACGGCAAAAGGCATTATTGTTTTTGTGAATTTGAGCCGGTACTTTAATTTCTTAAACATAAGATAAGCCCCCTTCGTCGTCCTTAACGGCAAAAAGCGTCTTAAAGGTTTCGCTGTTTTGTATCATGTCCGCGGGCGTTCCGGTTTCGGCAAGTCTGCCGTTTTCCAATATGGCGGCTTCTCTGCACAGCATGACCGAGCTTTGTCTGTGGGCGATCACGATCGAAGTTCTGCCGATTAAAACTTTTTCCCATGCTTCGTGTATTTGTGCTTCCGTTTCGCTGTCAAGCGACGATGTGGCTTCATCGAATATTATGATTTTCGGGTTTTTCAAATAAATCCGCGCAATGGCGAGACGTTGTTTTTGACCGCCTGACAACCCTGTTCCCTCTTTGCCGACTACAGTATTGATGCCGTCCGGCAATTCTTGTATGTATTCGTAAATACCCGCTCTTTGGCAAGCGGTTATCATTTCATCGTCCGACGCGGTTCTTTTTCCGAGCAATAAATTATCCTTGATACTCCCGTCAAAGATCAGGGACTCCTGTTGAATAATTCCGATGTTGTCCCGTATGGACGCGAGGGAACACTCGTCGAGCCGTTGCCCGTCAATTTCTATCCAGCCGTTGGAAGGACGGTAAAACCCGACTAACATATAGGCGAGCGTCGTCTTGCCGGAGCCGCTTTTTCCGACAAGGGCAAGTTTTGCATCACCTTTTATTTCAAGGGTAAAATTTTTCAATACATCGCTGCTTTTATTATATGCAAAGCCGATATTATTAAACTTGATTCTGCCCGCTGTTACGACGAGTTCGCTTTTGCCTTTCCAATCCTTTTCGCTCGGGGCGTTTGCGATGTCCCGGATTCGCTGTATATATGAAATCCGATTTTGCGCTTCCAGATTCATATTGCTCAAAGTGCCGGCTATCCGCGTTATATTGGCAAAATAGGCGAGAATAAGCACCAACAAGCCGATTGTTATATTGTTTTCATGCGCCATATACGCGGCTACGCCGAATATGGAAAGCTGCACGAGTAAATTTACGGCTGTAATGATGTTCTGCGCGGTCATTGTAAAAAGTCCGCTTTTGATATTCACGTTTATCATTTTTCTTTGATGCCCGATAAACGATTTGTCCGCCGTCTTTTCCGCTCCGAGCATACGAATGTCCCGAAGCCCCGAAAGTATTTCAAATAACCAGCCGCTGTACTCGCCGTAATTCTTTCTTTGCTCCGCCGAATAATTCCTGATCTTTTTGCCGAAAACGTATGAAACGACTACAGACAGCATAACGGCAATCGACATCAGCAGTCCGATTTGCCAGCCGAGCAAAAACACATAGATGACATATAATATAAGCATTGAGGTGTTATTTATCAGATGAATGATGTTCTGGATGACAAAAGGCATACATTCTTCGGCATACGATTGTATCGCCGCGATTATATCTCCCGTTTTGACGTCTGACATATACTGTGCGTCCGCGTTTTGAATTGAGTCGAAAACATCTTTTCGTATATCGAAATTATATAAAACCCTGAGGCAGCTGTAGTGGGTATCGGAAAAATAGTATAGAACACATAAAAATAACAGCATTACGGCAAACAGCATGCTTACGCTCAAAAATGAAGCTGTATTCTTATAATACACGATTTCGTCTATCATTACGGCGAAAGTTATCGGTATGTAGAGCTGTAACAGAGTGGTGAACAGCCAGCCTATATAAAACAGGATATAGGTTTTTTTGTGCTTTTTGATGTACTTGGAAAGGAACTTTACAGCGGAAAAGTAATTGAGTTTCTTATCCATTCGCTTTGCCGCCTTTCAAAAATATCCGCTCGAAAAGGGTTATTTCTCCGACAGCAATATCTATCTTGATGTTTTCTGCGGCGGCCAGTCCATGCTCTTCATTGTTATCAATGAACAGAATTGTCGAATTATCCTCATGCTCCATGCTTTTTATATTTATCAAATAGACCGCTTCATTTCTGTTTACGTAAACAAAAATACTTTCGGGAACGGTTTTCAGCTCGGCATTGACAACGATAGTATCCCCAAAAATCAGTCCGTTGTATGATTGAATAAGGCTTGTTTTGGTGGTCAGCGAAATAAAAAGGATAAAAAAAACGAAAATACCGATCATCGCAAAAAACAGCACGGGCTTTTTCGCCGTATATTTGATGTAGGTGTTGATGAAACGTTTGTTCATAAGTGTGCTTCTTTCTTTTGAAGATTATGATTTCAACGATATATGATATAGGACTTGATTTTCGTTTTTGTCGACGATTTCAAAATCCGGATTGTCCGACATTTCGAAACCGGAGTTCGGAAGCCATACGCCGTCGATATATTTATAAACCGAAATATCCAATTTTTCGTCGTTCAACTTGCCGCTGCTGATGCTGTAAGTAAATACCGCATATTTTGACGCGGGTATGATTTTTTTAACCATGCCCTCAGGTATCTCCGTATAGTCTGATACTTCGGCGCAGCAATAATAATTGAAATTTATATCCTCATCCGCTTTGTAAAGATTTTCTGCGGCATAGTCGTATACCGTATAAAAGACATCAGGATTTATTTTATTCCCGATGGCGGCGGCCATCGGCAAAAATTTCGCCTGTGTTTTTAATTTCAGCCCGTGTTTGATAGATTCCGCCCTGTTGACGCGGTTTACTATTCCCAAAAGCTGAATTTCATCTTTGAATGTGATTTCCGGCTGTATCAGCAATTTCCTTTTCTCTTTGGCCTTATCCGCGAGATTTACTTTTTCATAAAGATTTAGTTCCACGCTGATTTTGCGAAAATCTTTCGGAGAAACGCCGTAAGCGGATTTGAATGTACGGGTGAAAACTTCATGCGAATTAAACCCGCTTTTAAAAGCGATGTCCGTTATGTTCTGGTTTGTATTGATTAAATCATATTTTGCATTGCTCAATCTTCTGCGGCGCGCATATTCCATAACCGAGCAACCGACAATCGCATAAAAAACTCTATAAAAATGCGGAACTGAATATCCCGCTATCTTTGCCGCCCGAGTCAGTTCGATGTCGCCGTTCAGGTTCTGCTCGACATAATCGATAACTTTTTGGAGATTGTTGTAATAGCTCAAAGATCTCCCCCCTTTTCCTGCGCACTATATATCATTATAGCATACAAAACAGAAAATTGCTTGATTGTTTTTATCATTAATTGTCACTAAATTCCGAATTTATCACAAAAAAATATTTGCAAAAAAGAACAATCCGTGCTATAATGTATAAATGTATATTAAAGATAAAACGGAGGGGAAAAAATATATGGCAAAACTATATTATCAGGGACACGGCAGTTTCAGACTGACCGCAAACGACGGGCTCGTCGTCTACGTTGACCCATATGCGGGCGGCGGATACGACGTACCCGCCGACGTCATACTCGTTTCGCATCAGCACGGCGACCACAATAAAATCGAACTGGTTCCGCAGAAAGAAAACTGCGCGATATTTTCAAACCGCGAGGCGCGGGATGCGGGGCGCTGCATGAGGCTTCACCTTGACGATTACGAAAACGACGAATTTTCGGTCGAAGCAGTCGAGGCGTACAACAAAAACCACGACCCGAAGGAGTGTGTGGGCTTTATCATCACGATCGATGGGCTCAAAATCTACGCGAGCGGCGACACGTCCAAGACCGCGCAAATGGAAACCTTCGCGGAAATGGAGCTCGACTATGCGATACTGTGCGGCGACGGGGTCTATAATATGGGCCCCGATGAAGCCGCCGAGTGCGCGAGGCTCATCGGGGCTAAGCGCAATATCATAATCCACCTCAAACCCAGAGCGTTATTCGACCGTGAAACGGCCGAGCGGTGGGACGCGCCGGGCAAGATAATCATCGAACCGGGGGAAGAAATCACTTTATAGAGGGAATAAAATTATGAAAAAATTATCAGAAAGAACGGCTTCGTTTACAGATTCCGTCATCAGAAGAATGACGAGGGTTTCAATGCGGTATGACGCGGTGAACCTGTCGCAGGGGTTTCCGGATTTCGACCCGCCGGAAAAATTACTGCAAAAATTGGCCGAAATCGCCGCGGTTGGCCCGCACCAGTATTCGATAACATGGGGAGCGCAGAATTTCAGGGAAGCCCTGGCGAAAAAACAGTCGAAATATATGCAAAAAAACATCGACCCGGACGGCGAAATCGTAGTCACCTGCGGAAGCACCGAGGCTATGATGGCCTCGATGATGACCGTCGTAAATCCGGGAGACAAAGTGGCGGTATTTTCGCCGTTTTATGAGAATTACGCCGCCGACGCGATTCTGTCCGGAGCGGAACCGGTATATATTCCCCTCGTTCCGCCGCTGTTTTCCTTCGACCCGGATATCCTCGAGGACGCATTTAAAAACGGCGCGAAAGCCTTGATTTTATGCAACCCGTCAAATCCGTCGGGCAAGGTTTTCACTCTTGAGGAATTGAGCATAATCGCAAATTTGGCTAAAAAATACGACGCCTACATAATAACCGACGAGGTTTACGAACACATCGTGTACACCCCGTATAAACACACGTATATATCCTCTCTGCCCGGTATGTCCGAACGCACAATTTCGTGCAGTTCGCTCTCGAAGACATATTCCGTGACCGGCTGGCGCCTCGGATATATCATAGCGCCGCCCGAAATCATAGAAGCGGCGAGAAAAGTCCACGATTTTCTGACGGTCGGCGCCGCCGCGCCCTTGCAGGAAGCGGCCGTGACGGCATTGAATTTCGGCGAAGACTATTATACAGAGTTGCTCGACAGGTATACAAAAAAACGCGGCATATTTTTAAACGGGCTTGACGACCTGAAAATCTCCCATACAAACCCGCAGGGCGCCTATTACGTTATGATAGATATATCGGAATACGGCTATACGGACGATTTGAAATTCTGCGAGGACCTGGCGAAGGCGGTCGGAGTCGGAGCGGTCCCGGGGTCGAGCTTTTTCAAGGAAAACGTAAATAATTTGGTCAGACTGCATTTCGCGAAAAAGGACGAAACCCTGTACGAGGCCCTCAACAGGCTTGAAAATATCAAAAAACTAAAAAACTAAAAAATAACGACAACGCCGCCCGCAATTATTTTTGCGGGCGGCGCCGAAACTGCAAAGTGAGAATTATAACTTGGAACATGCCGCTTTTGCTACTTGCGTATCGCCGTCCATTTTTCGTCGGAACCCTCTTTGATGAAATCATGCCCTATGGAGGCTTCCATGATATTCAAATACGCCCAGTTTCCGGCGACGTCCGTATAATTGCGGGGGAGGTTTTTTGAATTCGCGGTTATGTAGGCTTCGTCGGCCTTTCTTCCGAGGATGCGGTTCACCAAAGTGACCACTTCCGCCCGGTTGATATAGGCTTCGGGCTTGAATGTATGGTCCGTATAGCCGATAATCCAGCCTTTTTCCGCCGCCGAGTTTATATACTTCACCGCCCAATGATCGTCCGCGACATCGGTGAATTGATTGGACTCCGTCAAAATGAGACTGTCAAAATGCGCCGCGAGCGTGGCAAACTCGGCGCGGGTCACGGGCTCGCCCCCCCGCAGTTTTCCGTCCCGGGAATAATCCGCCAGCACGCCGAGCTCATACATATAGCAGACTTGATTTGCGTACCATTGCTTTTTGTCGAGGTCGGGATAATAACTATCGTCCCGGTAATCCTTGTCCAAATCCATTTTCTTATTCATAAGGCGCGAGAACATCACAATGGCTTCGGCGCGCGTCATATTTTTATCCGGTCCGAACGTATCGTCGGGGTATCCCTGCATATAGGAAAAATGGTCGTCTTTAATCAGAGTGGGGATCAGTTTGTTGACGAAAGTGACCGGCTTGTAGGGGGTTTTGTCGTTGGGAAGAGCCGCGTCGAAGAAATACGCTCCGCTCTCCGTCACCAAAATTTCATAAGTTTTGTCCGTGGCGTTGTAGCCGTCCGGCGCGGCGTACTCCGAGAGCGTGTATATGCCGCACTCCACCGAAAATGTCACGAGTCCGTCGCCGTTTGAAATTTTGTCGTAGGTGAGCGGGTCGCCGTCATCGTTTTTGCCCTTCATGCGCAGCGTCGCGTCCGCGAGGGGATTGCCTTCTTCGTCCTCTTTATATGCCTTGAGCTCGACGGTCACGGTGTCGGTGTCGTTTTTTTCCTTTTCGTTGACGAATGTGACCGGCTTGTAATCCGGACGTACATCCTCGATGTTGCTGTCGTAAACATACGCTTTGCCCTCCTTCACCAAGATCTCGTGGCTTTCGTCCGACCCCTTATAGCCGGCGGGCGCAATGAGTTCCGAAAGTATATACACGCCGTCGGACTCGACCGAAAAGGTCACCTTTCCGGCGGCGTCCGTAATTTCTTTGTAGATTTTCGACTCGTCATCGACGCCCTTCATTTGCAGCGTCGCCCCCGCGAGGGGATTGCCGTCTTTATCTTTTTTATAGGCCACGACGTCGACGGTCACAGGTTCGGTCTCGTCGGGCTCTTGCTTTTTGTTGACGAATGTGACCGGCTCGTAAGGGTCTAATGCGTCATTTGGAAGATCCACGAGGCCTTCGAAACGATACGCTCCGTCCGACGTCAGCAAGATCTCATAGCTGTCATCCGAGGCATCGTAGCCATCCGGCGCGGTGAGTTCCGAAAGCGTGTATACGATTCCTTCTCCGCTGTAGGGGATTTTAAAGCTCACGAGCCCGTCTTCGTCCGACACTGCGGTGTAAGAAAGAGACCCGCGGTAGATGCTTTCGCCTTCCATTTGCAGGGTAGCGTCCTTGAGGGGATTGCCGTCTTGGTCTTCTTTATAGGCCTTCACTATATGGAAGCGCTCTATCTCGATATTAAACGACATCCATTCGAGTTCCTGCGGAACATCATTTACGGGGTAATGTCCCGCCAGCCGTCCCACCACCTCATATTCGCCGCTTTGGACAAAAAGGCTGTGGGCGAGGTCTATGGCGATTTTACCCGAGAGATCCCAGGCGCTGGCCGTTCCGCTGTACAATGTGCCTGACGTCGGCAATATTCTGCGAACTTTCCATTCCAGCATGGGCCCCTGATTGCCCGCAACAAAGTTTGGGCTCCAAGGGTCATAATAATACGGGTCAACGGTAAAAATCGCTGTAAAGTCCACAGTCGGCAAAGTCGCCTCATAGGATATTTTGTAAAAATCCGGTCCGGAATCCACTTCGGTGTACGGGTCGGCGAGCGCCTTCGTGTAGGCGTCGTTGTTTACCGGCACGACTTCAAGCGCATTTAATCCTGTTAGATGGTCGTCTGCCAGCGCGGTCATCAGCATAATTATCATCATGGAAATTGTCAATGCCATACCGATCAGTCGTTTTGGCGTGGTTTTCGTTTTTTTCATGATTTTGTCCCCTTGTGTTTGTTGTTTGAATATGTTCATATTCCCATTTTATCCGGAATTCCGCCTTTTTTCAATTGTTTTTTTGTGAATTATTTGTGTATTTTTTTACTCCGGATTCAGCCACAACACCGGGCGCACCCCGAGAAACTCGGGATGCATGGTAGCGACGTCGCGTCCTTTGGCGTATATAGAGCCGCCGGAGTCCACGCAAGCGGCGCAAAGGCTGATGGCGCCGGGTGACCGCAGCCACCACCATGAAAATCCGTGGCCGAGTTTTGCTTTTCTTTCGTCGTCGCCGCCGAAATATTCTTCCGCTTCCTCGAGGCTCAACAGAAAAATTTTGTCGTCGGTATCCGCGCCGCCCGGCGTGCCGTACTGCGGATTGTCCGGGTTTTTAACTCTTGTCACGGCGATCCGCTCCTGTTCTTCGGCGGTGAATTTTTCCAAAAAAATCCCGTTCAGACAGTTTCGCAGAAACGATGTTTCCCATGTGATGACGTCGTCCGTCAATGCCAGATCATACACGTTCGGTTCAATCACGTTTTCCGTTATCACCAGCGTCTTGCCGTCTTTCACCTCGAGCACCCGCCAGTCATAGCCTCCGAATTGTATTGTGTCGCCGGCTGCCGAAACCGCCCCGTCCCCGCTCACTTCCACGCTGTATTTGTATTCGTAGTTATAGTCCGTGTCCTGCTCGTCTATGCGCCCGTAGCGCATTGTTATCACGCAGCTGCCGGGAGCGAGGGCTTCGAAATAGAAGACGCGCCAGCCGCTGTCTCCGCCGTCCCCCGCGTTTTTTGGCGTATTGTCGTCGTATTCGCTGTGGTAGAGCCCCATCACGCTTTCGTCGGATATGTAGTATGCCCAGCGGTAGGGTATCGATTGTTTCTCACTATCGCGGAAATGGCATATTTCGCCCGTTTTCAACGTGATCTTTTTTTCGCGGTCGAGCAAAAAGCTGGTTATTTCCCGTTGGTCCCCGTCGATTTCGATTTTGGTTTTCGTGGTTTCGGCGCCGCCCTCTTTTTTCAACAACTCGAATTCACAGGCCGTCACCGCCGGCAGAAGCATGCAGGCGCATAAAAACAAGACTGTTATTTTTTTCATAAAAATTACCCTTTCCATATTTTGGTTTTGATTTGGTCACACTTGATTATACCGGTTGAGATTTCGTTTTGTTCGCGGAATACTGTAAATTATATCAAAAAAATTTGCGGAGTTTTGACTGCGGCAAAAAACCGTTGACAACGGCGTTTTCGTGTGGTAGAATTGTCTTATGCGCGTACGCTTTTATGCTTTTAAGGAGGAATAAAAAATATGCCGGATTACAAAAAACAAAAAGAAACGGTCCTGGATTTGGCAAAGCAGATCGCGGAAACAGCCGCCATGCCGATACAGCAGAAAACATTGAATGAATGGAAAGCGCTCAACTCCCTCAAATCCGCGCGCCCCATGTTCATCATCGACCAGTTTTACTGGGACGAGCTTTTGTGCGATGAACTGAAATGCGAATGCGAAGACGGATTTCTCCGCGGATTCGAATGGAATTTCAGAACCCTGCTCTACCGCTGGAAACATATGCAAGACGACAGGGTCATATTTCCCGAAGTGAGGATAGGAAAACATATAGACGTCATATCGCCGCAGGGCATGGATTTCAAATTAAAAGAGATAGAGGGCACGCGCGCCAAGGTGACAGGCGAAGACCTGCTGCAAACGGAGGACGATATAGAAAATATCAGATATCTCGAGTTGGCGGTCGATGAGAAAAAATCCGGGGAATACTTCGAAAAGACAAAAGAGCTGTTCGACGGCGTACTGACGGTAAGGCAAAGCGGCTTTACAGGCTACTCGGCCCCCTGGGACAACATATCCCTGTGGCACGGAGTGAATAACAGCATCGCGGATATAGCCGACCGCCCCGAATTTGTCCGCAAAGTTCTAGAAAGAACGTTCGACGTCTGGCTCAAAGCGGTGGACGAATACGAAAGACACGGATTGATCGGGGTGGGCGAGCCGTATATACATTACAGCGGAACCTTCACCGACGAGCTGCCGGGGTTTGCGGGAGAGAGCGAACAAGAGCTCGAAAAATTCAGGTATTCGGCCAAAAACACGTGGACCATGGGAATGGCGCAGATATTCTCGATGGTGTCCCCCGAGACCCATCTGGAATTTGAAATAGAGTATCAGAAGAAGTATTATTCCCGTTTCGGATTGGGCTATTACGGCTGCTGCGAACCCCTTGACAAAAAAATCCACATAATCCGCCGGCTGCCCGGCGTCAGAAAAATATCGATGAGCCCCTGGGCGGACATGGAAGCGGGTTCGGAAGCGATGGCGGGCGATTATGTTTTTTCAAGGAAGCCGAACCCGATGTTTCTGGCAAATGACAGCGCGTGGGACGCCGAAGCCGTAAGAAAAGATCTGGAGCAGGCCTGCAAGACGGCGCAGCGATACAACAATCCGTGCGAACTCATACTGAAAGATATAACCACCGTCGGCAAAAAACCCGAGAGATTGTGGGAATGGGCCAAGATTGCCGCCGGTGTCTGCGGGAGGGGCGGCTGATGCCGTCTGCCATCTGTCATCTTCTTCTGCCGCTTCGCGCCGGGGCGAAATCACCCACGGTGCCGAGTTTGTTTGTTATGAAATCGTCGATATATTCATAGCGAGCCTCGATCCAGTTTAAAATATACTCCCGTTCGGCCGCCAGGGCGAGCTTCCCGTCGGCGTAGCCGTTTTTGACAATGTCCCACTTTTCCGCTTCGCGCTCAAACGCCCCGGAAGCCTCAAACAAATCGAAGTATTGTATAAACAGCGCCTTCACGGCGTCCGGCGAGAAAGCCGCGGTTTTCACTTCCTCCCACCTTGAGCGCATTTTATCGGCGAATCCGCAGGCGTTCGTTTGCACAAGGCGCCGAAACAGAGCCGTGTCGTGCTCGGGGTCGCTGTCCATCCATTCCCTGTCGGGAGAAGTGGGATCGGGGTTCCATGTGCGCCCCCACGTGCTTTTTAAATCCCATACGGTGATAAAAAATTTGGACATTTCGGGGTCCTGCAAGTCATACACGGACCAGTACGCGTTTTTTCCCGTGTTGTCGCTGGCGAGCGAAAAACACAAAAAAATGGTGTAATCCACGAAATTGTCTATGTCTATCATTTGCCCTATTTCTCTTTTGAATGTTTCGTCGTCCGAATCCACGACGAATTTCACCAAATCGTATAAGGGCTTCCAGTCGATTGGCAGGGCGTTTCGCGGATTGGGATATTTCTGCTGAAAGCTCGCCCACCACTCCGAATCGTTGCTGTACGCGTAATAGCTTTTAAATCTGAGCGGTTCGTCCCAGCCTTTGCCTTTGTAGCTTATGCCGTGTATCGTGTTGTTTTCGGCGTCGTATTTTTTTATCTGCAGCTGCTGCCGGTTGATTTTTGTGGTCAGGCAGTACAGGCCCATATACTCGTCATTCACGAAAACCTCGACGAAGGCCCCTTGGGTTCCGTTGTATACCGGTTTGGGCGTCAAGTCTTCGTAATACAGCGGACAGGAAAACGACAGCCACAAATCGGTGCTTACGCGGTTTCGCGCGCGCGATATGTCCAAATACATGGAATCCAGAATCCAGTGCGAATCTCTGTCTATGCCAAAAAAGCTCGTGTCCCTGTCTTTTTTGTTTTCATCGACAAAATTTATGGCATACGCTTTTTTCGGGTGCCCCCTCGCGCTGCTGCCCCTCACATGAATCCGGGCGAGGCTCTCGTAATGCAAAAGGGAAGCGCCATAGGGGGAAAAGGCGAAATCGGGGTCGACAAGCGAGATTAAGCAGTCTTTGTAATTGTCGCCGATTCTGTTTATGCCGCTGACCAAAACGATGGGAAGCCCGGTAAACACGATTTTGTAATCGAACGTATATTCGTCCGAATACGCGCGCAGTATGTACGGCTCGCCTTTTGCGGGCAAAAAACGGTAGGGGCATATTTCGCCGTCTTTTCCTATAATTTCGGCAAAAACCGGCGTGCCGGAGCCGGTCCGGGCGGCGTAATCAAACTCAAATATCCTGTCTGGGTCGGTTCCCAGCGGGAAATAGAAGGTTTTCGATTTTTCGTCATAGGCGCACTTGGCGCCGTTTATGCTCAAAGTCTCGATCAGGCCCGCGTCTTCTGTTTTCGGAGTTTTTGAATCAAAGGCAAAAACGGCGCCGTCAAAAACTTTTGCCGCCTGTTCGGGTTCTGCCTGTTTGGGTGCCGAGCACCGGCATAATACAAGCGCGCAAATTACGGCTATCGTCAACAATCCGGCTTTTTTCATAAACGCCCCCCGTCACACTCATCGCTTTTGGACTATTATACACCGAAAAACAAAAAAAATCAACAGGTTGTTTTAAACATACTATATATCCGCGAAAAATCTTGACAAACCCGCGCCGTATATGATATAATGGTCAGACCGGAAAACTGTTGCAGAAGGGAAAAAATGTCATGCCAACCATAGACAACATCAGAAATTTTTGTATTATCGCCCATATAGACCACGGCAAAAGCACCTTGGCCGACCGGATATTGGAGCTCACCAATACCGTGGCCGCGAGGGATATGCAGGAGCAGATACTCGACGACATGGAGCTCGAAAAGGAAAGGGGGATAACGATCAAGGCGCGGGCCGTGCGCCTGAATTACACCGCCGCCGACGGCCGCGGGTATATCTTCAATCTGATCGACACCCCGGGCCATGTGGATTTCAACTACGAGGTCTCGCGCTCGCTCAAGGCGTGCGAGGGCGCGCTGCTCGTGGTCGACGCCTCTCAGGGCATACAGGCGCAGACGCTCGCCAACGCCTATTTAGCCGCGGACAACAATCTCGAAATCGTGCCGGTCATCAATAAAATAGATTTGGTCAGCGCGGAACCGGAGCGGGCAATAAGGGAAATCGAGGAGATAATAGGCATCCCCGCCGAAGACGCCCCGCTCATCTCCGCGAAAAACGGGATCAACATACAAGCTGTCATGGAGCGGATCGCCTCCGACATACCCGCCCCCGAAGGCGACCGCGCGGCCCCCTTGAAGGCGCTCATATTCGATTCATACTACGACGCCTACAAGGGAGTCATCGTGTATGTCAGGATCATCGACGGCGAGGTAAAAGTCGGGGAGAGAATAAAGATGATGCACACGGGGGCCGAATACGAAACGGTCGAGGCGGGCTACCTCAAACCCGGCGGATTTGAAAATTTCGGCCGCCTTTCGGCGGGCGAGGTGGGCTATATAACCGCGAGCATAAAAAACCTGAGCGAGATAAACGTGGGCGACACGGTCACTTCGGCGGAAAACGGGGCCGATGTGCCGCTTTTCGGGTTCAAGAAGGCGGCGCCGATGGTGTTTTCGGGGATTTACCCCGCAGACGGGGCGGACTACAACGCGCTTCGGGAGGCTTTACTCAAGCTGCAGTTAAACGACGCCGCGCTCACCTTTGAGCCCGAAACTTCGATCGCCTTGGGCTTTGGCTTCAGGTGCGGTTTTTTGGGGCTTTTGCACATGGACATAATCCAGGAGAGAATAGAGCGCGAATTCGACCTCACAATTATCGTAACCGCGCCCAGCGTCATATACCGCATAAACAAAAAAAACGGCGACAGCGTCACAATAGACAATCCGACGAATTATCCCCCCCCGGACGAAATAGAATCGGCAATGGAGCCCGTCGTGAACGCGGGCATTATCACGCCGTCGGAGTATGTGGGCGGTATTATGGAGCTGTGCCAGGACCGAAGGGGCATATTCAAGGATATGCGCTATATCGACTCCAAAAGGGCCGAGCTGCGCTATGAGCTGCCGCTCAACGAGATAATATACGACTTCTTCGACACGATAAAAAGCAGAAGCAAGGGTTACGCCTCGCTGGACTATGAGCTGGCGGGGTACAAGGCGTCGAATTTGGTGAAACTCGACATACTGCTCAACGGGGATATAGTGGACGCCTTTTCATTCATCGTGCATGCCGAGAAAGCGTATGAGCGCGGCCGCAAAATCACGGAGAAGCTCAAGGACAACATACCCCGGCAGCTCTTCGAGGTGCCCGTCCAGGCGGCAATCGGCGGCAAAGTGATCGCCAGGGAGACCGTCCGCGCGGTCAGGAAGGACGTTTTGGCGAAATGTTACGGCGGGGATATAACAAGAAAGAAAAAGCTGCTCGAAAAACAAAAAGAGGGCAAGAAGAAGATGCGCCAGCTCGGTTCGGTCGAAGTCTCGAAGGAGGCGTTTATGGCCGTTTTGAAATTTGACGATTAGAGGGGATAAAAATTAACTATTTGGGATTATACGTGCATATTCCGTTCTGCGCGTCGAAATGCGGGTATTGCGATTTTTATTCGGTCAGGGCCTCGCCGAAAACGCACGAGGCCTATGCGGACGCCCTCATAGCGCAGATGAAGGAGTACAATTCGGCCGCGAAAAACAACCTGATAGACTCCGTTTTTATCGGCGGCGGCACCCCCACGCATATCGGGGCCGATTTGCTTTTGAAGCTGATAAAAAGCATAAAGGGGAATTTCAAGCTGTCCAAATCCTGTGAGTTTACAATTGAGACAAACCCGGCGGCAATCGATTTGGCGGGGCTCAAAAAACTATACAAGGCGGGGGTAAACAGGCTCTCCATAGGTTTGCAGAGCGCATACGACAAAGAATTGCGGCTGCTCTCCCGCGCGCATACCTATGAAGATTTTTTGCGGTGTTACGACAACGCGGAAGCTGCGGGGTTCGGGAATATAAACGTCGACGTCATGTATGGGATTCCGGGCCAGACGCCCGAGAGTTTTTACGGGACATTGAAAAAGGCGGCGCAGAAAAAGCCCGCGCATATTTCGGCTTACGGGCTGAAAATCGCGCCGGACACGCCCTTCGGCAAAAATTATGACAAGCTGCAAAAAATCCTTCCCTCCGAGGAGGACGAGCGGGCGATGTATTTTATGTGCTGCGAGCTTTTGGGCAGGGGCGGATACGGCCATTATGAAATATCGAATTTCGCGAAAAACGGCTATGAATGCCGCCACAATCTGAAATACTGGAGATGCGAGCAGTATCTGGGATTTGGCCCGGGGGCGCATTCCTATTTTTCCGACTGCCGCTTTTCGTTTAAAAAGGACATACGGGAATATATAAAAAACTTCAACTACAGCGGGTCAAGGCTGCAAAAATTGGATATTTTCGATTTGGAAAAATACAATCTGTTCGACGAGCGCACCGAAATAAAGCCAAATGAGCGGATCGGCGAATATATAATGCTCGGCTTTCGGCTCAAGTCCGGAATCGACAAAAGCCGGTTCGCGAAACTTTTCCATATGGATTTCGACGCCGTGTACTTTCAAAAAATCGAGCCTTTCATCGAGAGCGGCCATATAGTCAAAACCGAGGCGGGGTACGCGTTTTCCGTTGAAGGGATGTTCGTCTCCAATTACATACTCGCCAAAATAGTGGATTTCGAGTGATATTTTTTCTTAAAAAAAACTTAAATACCCCTTGAAATATTGTCAAAAATATGGTATAATGTAGAGTAATAAACATAACTATAAAGGAACTTATTGTTTTATGCCGAATCAAATCGAAGTGCGCGACGTGAAGATAACCGGGGGATATTTTCACGAAAAGCAAAAAATAAACAGGCAGGTCACAATCCCCTCCACATACAGCCAGTTTTACAACACGGGCAGAATAGACGCCTTCAAGCTGAAATGGCAGAAAGGGCAGCCCAACCAGCCGCACATTTTCTGGGACAGCGACGTGGCCAAGTGGATAGAGGGCGCGGCATACTCGCTCGTCCACAAAAGGGACGAGAACTTGGAGAGCCTGATAGACTCCATTGTGGAGGATATCGTCACCGGCCAGAGCCCCGAGGGGTATTTCAACAGCTATTACCAGACAATCGAGCTCGCCAACAGATTCACGAACAGAAACAACCACGAATTGTACTGCGCGGGGCATTTGATCGAAGGGGCGGTCGCCTATAAAAAAGCCACGGGTAAAGAGGCTTTTTTGGAGGCGATGTGCCGGTATGCGGACTATATATACGAAGTCTTCACCGACCCGGCGAGAAACAAAAATTACGTCACCCCCGGGCACGAGGAAATCGAGCTCGCCCTTGTCAAACTGTACTCGGAGACAAAAAGGGAAAAATATCTCAGTCTGAGCAAATTTTTTATAGATATGAGGGGAACCTTGGACGGGGAAAAGCAGACTTTCGGGGACTGGGCCTCGGCGCACTACGCGCAGGACCATCTGCCCGTGGCCGAGCAGGCGACGGCCGAGGGCCACTCCGTCCGCTGCCTGTATATGTTCGCGGGGGCGGCGGACATCGCGAGGGAATGCGGCGACGAAAAACTCAAAAAGGCCTGCGAGACGGTATTCGGCAATATTGTGAACAAGCGCATGTACGTGACGGGGGGCATCGGCGGAAATCATTCCGGCGAAGCCTTTTCCTATGATTACGACCTGCCCAACGAGCTCGCATACACCGAAACCTGCGCCTCCATCGCGATGATTTTCTTCTGCCACCGGATGTTTTTGCTCACCGGTGAGAAAAAATATATCGACACGGCGGAGCTTCAGCTGTATAACACCGTTTTCGCCGGGGTATCTTTGCGCGGGGACAGATTCTTCTACTGCAACCCGTTGGAAGTGCATCCCACCCGGAGGGATTACTTTACAACGATAAGAAATTCCCAGTTCGCGCCCGATTACGAGCGCCCCGAATATTTCGCCTGCTCCTGCTGCCCGCCAAACGTCATAAGGCTCATCTCCTCGCTGGGGCAGTACATGTACCACACAGACGAGAAAACCGATAAAATCTACGTCAATTTGTACAACACATCCGAATTTTGCCGCGGGGGCGTTAAAATAATCCAGGAAACCGATTATCCCATGGACGGCAGAATCAATTTCAAAGTGTCCGCCGACGGGCCGCTCGACATATCCCTGCGCAGGCCCGGCTGGTGCAGGGGTTTCAAATTTGAAGGCAACGGGCTGCCGTATGAGGCCGGGGACGGGTATATAAACATAACGCTCGGCTGCGGCGGGGAGTATAAATTTTCGCTCGATTTGGAAATGCCGGTCGTCGAGCTGTACGCCAACCCGAAAGTGCATTACTGCGCGGGAAGGGTCGCAGTCAAACGCGGCCCCGTGGTGTACTGCGCGGAAGGCACCGACAACGGCGAAAACTTGAAATCCGCCGCCATAAGCCAAAATCCGGATTTCAAGTGCGAAAAATCGCAGATTGAGGGCAGCGGCATCATAAAGATAACCTGCGAGAGCACGGTTGCATCTCAAAAATCGAACGCGGACGAGCTGTATTCGGAAACGCCGTTTAAAAAAGATAAAAAACAGCTTGCACTCATCCCCTACGCCGCATGGGCAAACAGGGGCAAAACCGAAATGCTCGTCTGGCTGATGAAAGAAAATTTGTGATTTCCCCGGCCGGCCAAAATCAATTTTCGAGTTTTGCGTATTCCGCCAGCGCTTTATCAATGGCTTGTGTCGCTATACGGTCTTTCTTTTCGTATTGCGACACAAAGTCTTTGTTCCCGTTGTTTATCAGGTCGAGAAAGAGGAATGAAGTGTCCCAGTCGCCGTATGCGTAACCAAAATCGAAAACTTTGCTGTCAAATAATCGTTTTTACTTTGTCCCGCATAAAATTTCCCCCTTTTACTTATCCAAATTACTTATCCAATTTATCCAAATTTTTCTGCGCTGAGGGCGCGTTTTTTTCATAAAAAGACGTAAAATTCGGTTCTCTCATATTGACAAGCCTTTGCCCGACAAAAGCCAGCTCGCCGACTATCGCATGGTTGAAATAACCAAAATCATATACGCGCCCGTCTTTTATGAGGTCTATCATCGCCGCGGATTCTTCGTCGCTGGCGTGTTTGGTTTTCAGGGACACTTCGTAAAAAGCCGGCATCACCGTGCGGTAGCCTTCCGCGGCGAGGGCTTCGATTATTATGTTCGTTCTTTCATTATCCGCAACTGTGACCGGAACTGAAAACACATTCTGCCCCGCGTCCACATTTGTGTAATATTTCGGCGTGGATTCGCTGTATTTTGGTATGGGCAGGATTCCGATTTCGTACTCCAGATCCCTGTGGTTTATGACGTCCTGCAAGTATGTCGTGTAAAACAGCGCGCGTCCGTCCCTGAATGCGGTAACTGTCGGATAATTTCCGACAATATCCCATTTGTGCATGTATGCCGCGCCGCTTTTCATCATATCGAAAAATTTATTGTATATATCGACTGTGCGTTCGTTGTATGCGGAAAGCGTAGGCACGCCGTTTTCGTCCATCGTCACGGACCTGTCGCCTCCGCAATATAAAAGGGCAATGGGAAAACACCAGTCGTGGCGAATCTCCAGCCCGAACATATCTTCTTCCATTTTCATCAGTCCGTCCCCGTTCAAGTCGGCAAAGTTGGCTACTACTATCGGAAAGAATCTGTCAAGAGTCCACTCGCCTTTAAGAGCGGCGGCATACGGGTATTCGATACCGAGATCGGTAAATAAATTTTTATTGAATAATAAGCACCCTGTGCCGGCAAGGCCCATGTGGCTTATATCTCCGGCAAGGCTGTAGAGCCTGCCGAATGCCGACAGGTTGTGAATTATGTCGTCTGCCCACCATGGCGCGTCCAGGTCTATATACGACATATTGTCAAACAGATTGAGTATCAAATTACTTTGCGAGAATATGGACGCCGTGCTTCCGTGCAAGGCCAATAAATCGTACAAATCGTCACCGGAACTAATCGTCTTTTGGGCTGCGGTGGCATTCACATCGCCGCTGTCGTCTATATCAAACACTATATTGAATCTTTCTTCAATAGTCCGGTAGCGGCCGTACACGGCGTCATTTATCAGCTCGCCGTTCTCGCTCTCCGCAGCCAAGTCCGTTTTATGGGGCATTTGGTCGCGTACGTGTATGGTGAACTCATATCCTTCAAAATCCCTTTCCGGCAGCTTGTCCGTCACGGCCGCCGCTATCGGTTCGGTATTTTTTTCGGCGTGTTCCTTTTCATTTTTATCACTGGCGGTATCGGCGCACGAATATAGAAATGTTAGAAATGTCACAGCAAGCATGGTCAGCGCGATAATCTGACATAAACATTTGATACTGAATTTATTTTTGCGGTTTGTTTCGTTCATAAATTAATCCCCCACTTTGATTATTATACTATTATTATAGGGTTTAATTGTACATTTGTCAAGCATTTATTGTTTTTTCGACCGGAGAGCGGCGATTTGGGTTTAATCGAACAACTCCATGGTTTTTTCTATACTTTTGTTTATCTTGTCGAGGTGTTTGTCAACCTGAGAGGCAATATCGATTTTTTTGCCGCTGCCTGTCTGTATGTGTATCAGCATATAAAACTCGGAAGTCCAGCCATAGACGCAGCCCACGTCGAACGAGCCGGAATCCCTTATGATCTCAAGCATGTCTATCGAATCGTCGTTGCGCAGACGCTTCTGCGAAACCGCCA
>Ga0123356_10001655_pt1 | contig 24423 bp, 16 predicted proteins | sample TergutEmb28metaG_2_FD_92546 | JGI IMG/M metagenome (GOLD analysis project Ga0123356, IMG submission 92546) | Embiratermes neotenicus P3 segment gut microbial communities from Petit-Saut dam, French Guiana - Emb289 P3 | ecosystem: Host-associated > Arthropoda: Insects > Digestive system > Gut ...
GTTACCCCTTGCTATTTTGGCATTCAAATTACATACAGCGTGCAATTGTTTACTCTTAACTAAATGACATTGGATCAGACCCAATTCGTCATTGCGGGCTTGACCCGCAATCTGAGACGCATTTTGGTTAGATTGCGGCTCGGAGGCCGCAATGACGGACTACAGTCTGACTAGTAACGGGCCTAGCTGCATTATTGGTAGACCTGAGGCAGGGCTTGCATTATTGTTCTATCTGTTATAGTATAGATAGAACAACTCAATGCTACTGTTATACTATACTGATGAGCAAATTAAGGAGATTTCATGTCTAACACTCCCTCTACGAGCGCCTTTGATGCCAACACTCCAACGAGCAGCATTCCGATAGCCAATGATTCAGCTACCACTCCGGCCTTTGCAACTGCTAATGTGCCGCCCACATCCACTGACACTATGCTGCCTGCTGCCGGGCTTACGCAGTCTGCCTATGACCCTCAGGCGATAGTGCAGACAATTGGGCTCACCAAGCGATATGGGAGCAGTCGTGGCATCGAGAGCGTTAATCTGGCGCTTGCAAGCGGGGAGGTATATGGCTTCCTTGGGCCTAACGGCGCAGGTAAGACCACTACAATTCGATGCATACTTGATTTGCTGCGCCCTACTCAGGGCTGCTCGTACTTGTTTGGCGAAAAGGTTCAGGGTGCTTCTGCCTATCTGAGAAGTCAGGTAGGCTATGTTGCCGGCGAAGTACGCTTGATTGCGGGCTACAGTGGAGAAGACCACATTCGTCTGGTAGAAGGACTCAGGGGTGCCAAGGCTCCTTTTGTAACCGATCTGAGCGATCGGTTTGAGCTTGATCTCAAGCGCAAGGCGCGCACGCTCTCTAAGGGCAACAAGCAAAAGCTTGCCTTGCTGCTTGCTTTTATGTTTGACAATGGTCTTTACATTCTTGACGAGCCTACGAGCGGGCTGGACCCTCTCAACCAACAGCTGGTATTTCAGATTATCAATGAGCGCAAGGAACGTGGCGCAAGTATTTTGCTCTCAAGCCATATTCTCTCCGAAGTGGAGCAGACCTGCCACAGGGTGGGCATCATATCGGCTGGCAGGCTTCTTGCTGAAGATAGCTTAGAGAATTTACTCTGCAACCAAAAGCGCCATGTGCGGGTGCTCTTTTCGGCAAATCAAGAATTGGATTGGCACGCTCTCGCTCAAATCGAAGGCCTCAAAGAGGCGGGGTGGCAAGACGAACGATCCTATTGGGCCAGCCTGCACCCACAGTACATCAAGGTCTTGCTCCAGGCTCTTGCGCCCTACAGCATCGAAGACATGGAAATACAAAAGGCGAGCCTCGAAGAAGTGTTCATGGATTTCTATGACATTAATCAAGCCGACGAAGCCTCAGGAGCCGCGCAGATAGCCTCGCTGGAAGAAAGGGGACGGGCATGAACAAGCAAACCACACAAAGCCTCGCCGCCAGTGCCAAGGCTACTCATAAGATGCACATCATCAATCCCACCTTGTTTTCTTATTTCATCAGAAGACAAAGCATCCTCCTTGCCGTTATAGCGCTCTGTGTAGCCGCCTACTCAGCAATGATTATTGCCATGTGGCCGCTCTTCATTGACGAGGGCTTTCAAGAGACAATGGAATTACTGGCGGCCTCCCTGCCAGGTATGGATACCCAATCCTTTTTGATGACACTCGGTGAGTATCTTGAGACCCAGTGGCTGGGCGCATACCTGCTGCCTTTGGCAGGTGCTGCATTGATTGTTTTTGCAGCCAGAGCCATAGCCGGCAGCATCAGTGATGGAAGCATGGAAACCATGTGCGCAGCTCCTTTAGGCAGGGCAGTTTACGTAACAACCGTAGTAGCCGTCTTGCTGGTAGCTTCGCTTGTGCTCAGCATAGCAGCCATAGTACCCTTGGCCGCCCTTGGGCCACTGTTTGAGGCAAAGTTATCAATGCAAACAAGCCTCCTTCTTGTCATCGGCGCCTGGTTGGTACTCTTTGTCTTTGGGCTCATCGTCTTGGCAGTATCTGCCTGGACGCGCGGAGTGGTGCTTTCTGCAGCCGTAGCTGTAGCCTTCATATTGGTCATGCTTGTTTTATACGTAGCAACACCTATGGTGGAGTTCTTGGAAAACCTCAATCCCATCAACTTGCTTTACTGGTGGGGCTCGGCTGGCATCATAGATTCAGGCGCTGCTGAAGCGGGTCTTTGGATATGGCTTGCCATCGTAGGGGGCGTGTCGCTCTTAGTTTGCTACCTGGGCTTCCTCAAACGAGACCTGACCTAGTGGACTGTTACAACTAAAAAGCAGCTTTCTGGCTGGCCTTTTCTCCGTTATGCTGCGTAAGGGTCATGTGGCATTACCGCAAGTAGTGCCACATGACCCCGCCTTGCCTAACGAAGAAAATCTTCACCCATAAAGCTGCTTTTTAGTTGTAACAGACCACTAGTACTCTTTAGTTCTCTTGACCCAGCCGTAGGTCAACCAGAGTACTAGGGAAGCGATGATTTAGTCATTGACTTCCGAGGAGAAGACACAGGCCTACGACCCTTCTTTGACCTATAGGCAAGGGAGCCAACCAGCAGCGCCGCGCCACTGCCGAGTAAGAGCAGTGTGATGAGAGACAGACTGGCGTCGCCGGTGTGCGGAATCTTCTGGGCAGGCACTTTAGTTGCAGACCAAATCGTAGAGGGAGGCTCGCTGGAAACAGGCGGCTTAGGCGGATTGTTGTGAGACGGCGGAGTTGGTGGGTCAGCAGGAGTTGGCGGAGTTGGCGGATCCACGGGGGTTGGAGGAGTAGGCGGAGTTGGAGGATCTACAGGAGTCGGAGGTGTTGGAGGCACCGGAGGTGCCGTTGGCTCTGGAATACCCAGTAGCCCGTTGTTGCCCAGCTCATATACCTGCACCGTGTAAGCCGCATTGTTTAGTACCGAGATATCTTGCTGAAAGGGCAGGGGTGCTAAGCCACCGAGAGCATGAGCTTCCTGATCCAACACGAATCCAGCACCATGACTTTGCAGCACATAACCCCTGGTATCCGTGGGATTGAGCTGCTTGGGTATAAACTCAGTCATCGTTTGCGCCCTTGGGGTGCCTGAGGGCACATAAGGCGCGCTGGCACCCTCGTCATCAACAACCACAGACGAGTCAACCTGCGTAAATCTATGCACGAGATATCCTGGCACCGTTAAGTCAAAGCTCTCAAAACTTGCGTAAAAAGGCTCCACGCTGCCTTGCTGAGCCAAATGAAAAGCACCAGCTTCATCGGATACATACAGGGGCACTCTGCCGCTGGGGTCTACGTGGTGGTAATAGTGATTGGTTGCACTGGTCTCGCAAAAAGCTGCGGTAACATTTGAGTCGAGGTGATAAAAATTGGAGAAGAAGAGATACAAACCTGGATCGCCCTGCGACTGAGGTGGTGTTTTATAAAAGCTATCAGCATAATCACTATCCAAATCAGCAAGGGTAAATGAAGCTGGCAGGCCTACAGAATAGATTGCACGAATTGCCTCAGCTTCCTTGATTTCTGCCATCTGTTCTCCAGGGGAGCTCGCTACTGCTGCTACGGTGCGCATGGGTATGAGACTGGCAGGAATGTACCAGCGAACAATCTGTTGACCTTTGACGATATCACGAGTCAATCCTGCTATGTAGCCATCATCAGAGTCGGTAAAACTACCGTCTTGTAAAGCAGTGAGCACCACAAGACAGGTGTTCATGAGATCAGTGGCTTCTCCCGTTACGCTGCTGGTGACAACTCCCTCCAGGGGGTACAGATCCATAATGCAGCGCGCATCGCTTGGAACAGCCGCAACACTTCCATCTGCATGGTAAAACGGCGACAAATAATCCTTTTCGTTGTTGGCATACCATCTGATTTGATTGCCAAAACTGGTGGGGCTGTTGTAGAAGAGGCTACCACCTGCCATGCTGTTTAATACCACTTCAGTTGCGTCTGCCAAGGAAACAGGAGCGGTATCTGCACCCATCTGAGTAGCCAAGCCAACAATAAAGGAGTCCCAGTTGGGGCTGCTTGCGCCGAGGTGGGCAATGTCTGCGGCAAAGGTCAGTCCGTTGAATTGCTGGCCTTCAAACCAAAGCCCCTCGTAGGATCTGAATTCCATGTAGCGCCCTAAAACATCAGAAAAGGTGAGATAGCCCGAAAAGCTCGGGTCTTTTGACTCCACCTCTGTGATGTAATTGCCTTGGGTAACCGCCTGCACGGCGATGGCCTTGAATGCCTCCTTGAGAGCCTCGGCATCGTTGGCCTGGAAGTATTCGGTGGAATAGTAGTAGCTAGTGAGGTAGTTGTTGTCATTGGCGATGCTTTCCAGGCTTCGTGGGTACCCTTGGCTTTGGGCAGTCGTTGGGTAGGGCTGCAGATCAAGAATGGGGAACTCAATGCTGCCGCCTGTGGGAGAGAAAGGGGTCACGAATCGGTTGAGGAGCTCGCCCATGTTATAGGTGGTGCCGTTACCACTGTAGAGCTGCTCGTTGCCTAAGACATGGCGGGAGGGGTCTAAAACGGCAAGAGAGTGGGTATTCTCTACGTACATACCAATGGTAAAGTACCCCACCTCACTAGCTATATCGTCAGCACCAAAATACCAGTCATGCACCTGCTGCTTCCAATAAGAAGCACTAGCCACGGTGAGAAGGTCGATGCCCATGTCAGGAACCAGAGCGTCGCCCCAGTTCTGATTTTGTAATGTGTAGTCTCCACCTGTTACGCCTGCAGTTTTATAGTCTGTCCAGCCAAAGGTAGGTTCGCCATCGGTGAGAAGAACCATTACCGGCTTGCGAGCAATGGTGATACCACTGGCAGGGTCGGTGTAGGTAGTATCTGAGTTAGCCATCAGCATTTGTGCGCCGGCGTAAATACCCCGTTGTGTGGGAGTGCCTCCGCTCACAGAAACACTGGAGGCAAGAGGGGCTGGGCCCAGGAGAGCTGCGTTGACGTTGAGACGGGCGTTTCCAGTGGTTCCCGTTCCGGAAACATAAAAGAACTCATCTTGGGGAGCTTCATAGCGTCCAAGGCTCAAAAGGGGATAGGCTCGAGGATTTCTACCGCTCAGACCGCCGTAGGCTACGACGGATACACGATTTTCTGGGCTCGCTTGCATGAGTAGTGCCGTGGCTTCGTTAAGCGCTTCCACCAAGGCGTCAACACGCATATTGCCCGCGCTGCCTTCAATGTCACCCTCAAACCCGTAGGTCATGCTACCCGACACATCAACCATGAACACCGCATCAACGGGCTCTGTAAAGCCATTGATAGAGTAAGCCTCCGATAAGGCAGAGAGGGTAACCAAAAACTCGTCGTCTTTGGCTTCATGGCTCCCAATGACAGTGCCCGCTGAGCTGTAGATGAGGGCTTGGGCGGCGTCCACGCTTTTATCGGTCCAAAGCCGCCCATTTTCCATGGTGCTTTGGTCAAAGTATTGGGTGGCATCGCTCGTATTGGGATCAGACACCTTAAGGTACTCTCCTTGCTGCCAAGGAGCAGGGGAGGAGCCCTCACTCTCACTGCCAAAGGCAGGCACCAAAGCGTTGCCCAGACCCAAGGAACAGGCAAGAACAACAGAGCAAACGTAGGCAAACAGCTGTTTCTGTGCTCGTGGCTTTATGCTGAGTTTCATGATGGACCCTCTCCTCCACTGACTATAGGTAAGCTTCTCTCAATACATCCAAGTTCAAAACGAAGTATCGATGTTCACTTGCTCTTGGTGCCACACATTAAGGTCAGCCAAGTGAACGATAAAGTGTATTATAGGAATGAAAACGAAATAAAGCAATAGGAAGTTCACACAAATTTGCATTTGTTTTGAAGGGGTGCTTGCACCTACTTTGTCGTAATCCTGTGTTTATATACAGCGTATAATGTAGGAGAACGTAGGCCAAGGAGATTTATGGAATTTGCATATAGCACGGTAGAGGAAAAAGCAGGTGACTGGGGGATAACACCGCGCTATGTACAGCTGCTCTGCCGTCAAGACAAAATTGAAGGGGCAATCAAACGTGCCGGTGTGTGGTTCATTCCCCAAGACGCTACTAATCCCGTCAAAAATACCAAGGCAGATGACCAACCCTTTAGCTTTGTAGGCACCAAGAAGAAGATTTTTGAAAACTCCGTTAAACTCTTTACTCAAAGAGGCTACGAGAATGTATCCATTAATGACATTGCCAACCAAACGGGCATCAGGCAGTCGGCGGTCTACAACCACTTCAAGTCAAAACAAGAAATACTGGACACTATCTTTGACTACTTCTTGCATCATAACATCTCTAATCGCCCCACCTATGAAGACCTGGAGCTCATTCTCAAGACAGAAGACAGGCTCAGCATCATCACCAAAGGCTTCATCTATGCCTATGAGGAAAGCATCCTCGAAATCATGTCCGACATCATTAAAATTATTGCGCAGAGAGTTTCGATGGATAATAGGGCTGCAGAAATCTTTCAGACCATGCTCATGGAAGAGGGAACCAACTTTATAGAACGCGGACTCAACAGGGCAGTTGAGATGGGCAGACTCGCGCCCTTTGACACTCATACCATAGCGGTGCTCATCAACAGCGTGAGGCTGCACACTCTCTTTTGGTGGCAGATCAACCCACCCAGTGATGTGTACGCCAAGGTGCTGAAAAACGAGCAGGATATGTTTGAGCAGATTGCCTCGCTCTTAACCGACTTAAAGCCGCCCAATTAAAACACGCAAGAGGGGAGGGATCGGATACATGAAATACAGCTACCACATCTCAGTTGACCTGGAAAAATGCATTGGATGCGGGCTTTGTGTGGCGGACTGCCCCTATGACTGTATTGTGCTTTCCAAGGAGGGCGCCAAGCTTCTCACGCAAGACTGCGTTAAGTGTGGCCATTGTGTGGCCATATGCCCAAAGAATGCCATCTCTATAGCAGACTATCCTAATCCACCGGTGGATATTCCCAAAGTGGCACCCGTCTGCGCCGATGATTTCTATGTGCACGCAAAGAGCAGACGCTCTATCCGACAGTTTAAAAAGCGAGAAGTGCCACAGGAGATTATCGATCGCTTGATAGAAGTTGGGCGGTATACGCCCACCAAGTTTAACGCGCAAGACGTAAGCTATGTGGTGTTGCGCAAGCAAAAAGACGAGTGCGAGCGTATAGCCGTGCGCTTTTTTAGGCTGCTGCGTCCCTTTGCTGGGCTCTACTACAAGGTCTTTAAAACTGCTAAAATAGATGACACATTCTTTTTCAAGGGAGCTCCGCTGGTTATCGTGGTGAGAGCTGGAAACAGGATAGACGGTGCCATAGCCGCCTCGGCTCTTGAGATTGCTGCGCGCACCCATGGTTTAGGCGTGATGTTTAGCAGCTCGTTTAGCTTCGTAGCTCAAATGCTGCCAAGTCTGCGCCGCATTCTCGGCATCAATCGCAAAAACAAACTGGTAATCACCCTCGTCATTGGTTACCCTCAGGTGACGTATCGCAGATCTGCCCAAAGGATACGCCCAGCAGTGCATGACATATAATAGCTACTGACAATACCTACGAGCCAATCAGATACAGGGTGCTACCATGTACACTTCTCAGCCTAAAAAGCTGCTCATAATCAATATCTTGGACATCCTTCGTCGTCATACCGATGAGGAGCATCGGCTGTCCCAACGCGAGATCAAGGATCTTCTCGCCAGCGAATACCAGATGGAGGTTGATCGCAAGAGCATCAAGCGCAATCTCTGCAACCTCATGGACTTTGGTTATGACCTGAGCTATACCGAGGTTGAGCGAACCACTCCCGGCGGGAGAAAAGAAACACTCATGACAGATTGGTACATCAATCGTGAGTTTGACGACAGCGAGCTGAGGCTTTTGGTAGACAGCATCTTGTTTTCGCACCAGATTCCTTCCAGGCAGCGCAAGGAGCTCATTGCCAAGCTCGAAGGTCTTTCTAACCGCTATTTTAAATCCAGAGTAGGGCATGTTAAAAGCGTGCCAGAAGTCACCGCTATCAACAACCAGTTGTTCTATTCTATATCGATGCTTGATGAAGCAATAAATAAGAAGAAACAGGTGCGTTTTGAGTATGGCAATTGCAACAGCAAGGGCAAGCTCAAGGCGCGTACGAATGACGATGGTTTGCCGAGGCGCTATCAGGTAAGTCCGTATCAGATGGTAGCAGCCAACGGTAGATACTATTTGATTTGCAATAGAAAAGGCGATAGCCTCAATAGTTTTCGTGTGGATCGCATCATAAACATAGAGCTCGCCGAGGAGTTAGCGAGGCCGCTGCGCAGCCTGGTTGGCTATGCGGGAGGTCTGGATCTGCCCAAGCACATGGCCGAACACCTCTATATGTTTGCAGGCTCGCCTGTGCGGGTGCGCTTTAAGGTATGCCAAGAAGCGCTCAACCATGTCTTTGACTGGTTTGGTTCTGGTGCCACCGTCAAAGAAACAGACGAAGAGAGTGCTGAGGTTGTTGTCAGTGTCAATGAGCAGGCCATGCGCTACTGGGCTCTTCAGTTTAACGAACACATCGAAATCCTTGAGCCTGCTTCGCTCAAAGAAGCACTCAGGGCAGACGGCCAAAAGCTTGCCAAGAAGTATGGATAAAGGAGAAGAGAGAATGCCACCGCTTGGGGAAGCACGAGATAAAAAAGTCTTGCGCCTGGCTATTAGAGCCGGCGAGATAATGTTAAAAAGTGGTGCTGAGGTCTATCGAGCAGAAGATACCGTGGAGCGCATTTGTAAAGCCTGTGGTTTTACCTATGTGCAAAGCTTTATCACTACTACCGACATCTTGGTGTCGCTTGGCGCAAGCGACAGAGAGGCAGAAGTTCACACCGCCTTAAAGCGCATTAAAAAAGTCTATACCGATTTAGAAAAAGTATCGCTCATTCACGCCTTTGTTGGACGCTTTACCGCCACAAATGATCATACGGATGACAGCATAGAAAAAGCCTTTGCGGAGCTTGATGACATTGATGCCACCGATGGATTCAGCCTGCCGATACGCCTTTTGGCCATAGTGCTCATTGCCACCTTTTTTACCATGATGAATAACGGCAGCCTCATTGACGGTCTATCGACGATAGCTATTGGTGTGTTAGCCTACCTGTTTTCGCTGCCTATCAAAAAGCTACAGGTAAATCACTTTATCGTGACTTTTTCGAGTTGCTTTTTGGCTGCTGCCATGGCACTTCTCGTCTTCAATCTAGGTTTTTGCTCATCACTGAGCGCTATGATTATCGGCAGCATCACCGTCTTTTTGCCCGGTGTGCCCATCACGAATTCGGTACGAGACCTGCTTTCTGGCGACATGCTTTCTGGTGTGTCACGCGGTGTTGAGTCCTTGCTCACCTCCGTTGCCATTGCAGGCGGAGTGGGAATGCTGCTCCGTATAGCCCCGAGCCCCATTCATGGAGATGTTCCAACAGAGCTATTCTTACCCGTTGCCTTTTTGTTTGCACTCTTTGGCACCATGGGAATAGCCATCATACTTAACATTCCTCGTCGTTATCTCCTCATTGTTGCTGCTATTGCCGCCTGTGGATGGGTGGTCTATGAGCTGGCAGTCATGACAGACAACCCCCGGGTTATTGCCTCTTTTCTGGCAACCTGCACCATCGCTCTGATAGCCGAGATCGTCAAGAGGATTACCAAGGATGCCGCAACGCTCTTCATCATTCCTGCCATTTACCCCTTGGTGCCCGGCAAGATCATGTATGCTGCCATGCTTCAGATGATCAACAACAACTTGGAAGCTGCGCTCAGCATTGGCTCTGAGGCAGTACTGGTTGCAGGAAGCATTGCGGTGGCCTTGCTGGTGGTGATTTCGCTCACTCGTATTTTGACCATGGCAAGGAGCAGGATAAAAGAGCTACTGTCGGGAGCACGAGGAGCAGAGTAATTGCATTTGTTTCCCACAAATAATGAAAAAGATATGTTACTTTTCTTATGCTGATAACTGCTAGAATCTGACTCAGTAAATGTAAGGTCATCTATTGCAGAGGAGAATATGCACGCTTCTAATGAGCATGTGTGTGCCATAGGTGTTTTTGACGGAGTGCACATAGGCCATCAAGCTTTGTTGAGAGCCACGCTTGGAGATGCCCAAGAGCGAGGGGCAACAGCGGTTGCAGTAACTTTTGACCGTGATCCTGATGAGTTGTTTTGCCCAGACAAAGTGCACAAGGTTCTTACCAATGAAGAGCGCCTTACGCAGCTGTCTCTAATCGTACCGCAGGTAGTAGCCCTGCCTTTTACCAAGGAGCTTGCGTGCCAGGAGTGGCATGAGTTTTTAGCAAGCCTTGCGGCACGGCTGCCTGGGCTCAGGGCAATCCATGTGGGCGAGAATTTTCACTGTGGGGCTGGAGCCGGCGGTGGCATAGCCGAGATTGCTGCCTGGGGCAAAGAGCGCGGTATTGATGTGGTTGCAGAGCCTCTTTGTGTTTATGAGGGCACCACTGTGAGCGCATCACGAATCCGCGCCTATTTGGCAGAGGGAGATGTAAGGACGGCGGCGGCTTTGCTCACTCGCCCTTTTGCACTTACTGGCTATGTGGTATCAGGTGCTGGGCGAGGCCAGAGCTTGGGTTTTGCAACCGCTAACGTAAAAGTGGCTGGGTCAAGCGCCATGATGGGACCTTATGTATACGCTGCCTATGCCTTTGTAGGGGGTGTGCGCTACAAGGCGGCTGTATCGATTGGCGATCCCCCGACCTTCTCTTCAAAGTCTCAAGAGTTTAACCCCTTTATCTTGGAAGCTCATCTTATCGACCTTAACGCAGATCTCTACGACAAAGAGCTCAGGCTGGAGTTTGTTGACAAGCTGCGCCCCATGCAACGTTTTGAAGATCCCGAAGTGTTGGTAGCCACCATAAAGGAAAACATCAGCTGGGTGGCTCAAAACCTGTAAGGCGCTCCAGAACTGCCAGCTCAGATTCCAGGGAAGAATGATTCTCTAGAAAACGAGATCCTCTTTGTATATCAACTGGCGCTTGAGGGAGGTGGAAGCTTCGTTAGCTGGATCGAGCAATACCCACCCAAAGCCTCGGATATATGCAGATACCCAGGCGTGGTAGCCACCCGGCGTGTCACCAAAGACCAGTTTGGCAGGAACTTGTTGGGATCTGAGCAAGGCAGTCAGAAGCACGGCATATTCAAGGCAGGTGCCTTTTCCTTCTTCTACGATAACGTCGATGTTGCGGGAGTGAGAGCCACTCTTTGTTTCGTCGTTAGCCATCTCCAGGTCAATCTCGATATTGTTAAGTACAAAGTTATAGGCATCAACCACTACATGGCGCTCAGAGCGGGCGTTTGCAAATATTCCTGCACTGCCTTCAATGGCCTGGGTGTCTGGAGTAAACCACACCAAATGGTTTGGATACAGAAACGGACTCAGTTCGTCAAAAAGAGCCACTTCTATGACCTTGCTCAAAACAGGGTTGTGCATGTCCTCGCCAAGTTGAGGATCGGGCTCAAAAATTGTTACTGTGTAAATGCCACTGCCACTAGAAAAGGGAAACGCCAAATGCTCAGTTGAATAAGGCAGGTTATAGGTATAGACAGACTGATTGCAGTGACAGGCAATCTGCAACTTGGCTGAGTCTGAAGCACCCATGTAAGCAACCATTACATATCCATCTTGAGCATTTGATGCATCAATGACACAGGTTGCGGTATAGCTCAAGTCTACACCTGCGGCAAAAGGCTCCAGTACAACCGGCGTACTGTCTAAGGGGGTGCCTATGCGGATGCTTTCGCCAAAAAAGATGTTCCATGTGCCAAACATGGCAAAGGCAACAATGAAAAAAGAAAAGAGCGAGCTAGAGCTACAGTAAAGCATAGCTCGCGGACTGACAAAAGGTCGCAGTGCCTTGACCCCTAATAGAGCACCAATCAACTTACAGCTCTCCTTGCTGTGCTGAGCCATATAAACCCAGCCCCTTGATGGTCTTATAGTTTTGTATGTTACTGGTATGCCCCAGGCGAGGGTCTGACCAGTCAATAGAAAACTATTATAATGCGAGAGCATAGCGTAGTTTGCTCCAACCTGTTGCAGAATTTGCCAAACTGTAGTAAAAATATAGCGGAGCAAAAAGGACTTGCGCGGCGAGTCCTTTTTACCGTTATTTTAAAAACACGAAGCAAGTAAACAAGGAAGGATGTGTCATGTTGGAGAGTCTCCCCCTTATCATTGGTTTAGTGGCTGGAGTAATTGCCGTTATCTATTCGAGCATTCTGATAATGAGCGTTAACAAGCTGCCCGATGGCAACGAAAAAATGAAGGGTATTGCTGCAGCAATCGACGAAGGTGCCATGGCCTTTTTAAAGCGCCAGTATCGCACGGTTGCCATCGTTGCCGTTGTCATCACCATCATTTTGTTGATTCCAGGCTTTTTGGGTGTCAAAGGCTTTGGCATTTGGACGGCACTGGGCTTTGTGCTCGGAGGCGTTGCCTCTGCCGCCGCTGGCTTTATTGGCATGGCTATTTCGGTGCGTGCCAATGTGCGTACTGCTGAGGCCGCTCGCACGGGGCTCGGCAAGGCGCTCAGAGTTGCCTTCCAGTCGGGCACAGTGACGGGCATGTTTGTCATTGGCCTGGGCATCTTGGTTGTTTCTATCATGTGCTTCTTGGTTATTGGAGAAGTCACACTCTTTGGCCAGACGGCAGGTTACTCTGCGCTTATTGGCCTGGGCTTTGGTGGCTCACTTATCTCGGTTTTTGCACGTTTGGGCGGTGGTATTTTTACCAAGGCCGCAGATGTTGGTGCCGACCTCGTAGGCAAGGTTGAGGCAGGAATCCCCGAGGATGACCCGCGCAACCCCGCCGTCATTGCCGACAACGTAGGCGACAACGTAGGCGATTGCGCAGGTATGGCTGCCGACTTATTTGAGACTTATGTGGTTACCACGGTAGCTGCCATGTTGATTGGCTTCCTCGCCTTTGGTGCGGCTCCAGGAGATCCTGGCTTTGCCGTAGCACTCGGCTTTCCGCTTGCCATAGGCGCTGCTTCCATTGTGGCCTCGGTTATTGGTACGGCCTTTGTTAAAAAGAGCCCCAAAGGCTCTATCATGGGTGCTCTTTATAAGGGTCTTTGGATTGCTGCGGCCATAGCTGCGGTCATCTTCTTGCCTGTGTGTTTCATGTTCTTTGGAAACGATGCGGTTGCTGTCGTCAACAGCGCGCTTGCTACGGGAGATTTTGCTGACCCCATCAAGATTTGGATTTGTGCAATTATCGGTGTCGCTTTAACAGCTGGCATGGTTTACGTGACCGACTACTACACCGCAGCCGACAAGAAGCCTGTTGAGAGCATTGCCAAGGCTTCCGAGACCGGACATGCCACCAACATCATTCAAGGTCTTGCTGTAGGCATGGAGGCAACGGCCATTCCCATCATCATGATTGTCATTGCCACTCTGGCGAGTTTCTTCCTCTCGGGCATCTTTGGTATTGCGGTTGCTGCACTAGCCATGCTTTCTATGGCTGGCATTGTGGTGGCCATTGACTCCTTTGGCCCAGTGACCGACAACGCAGGCGGCATTGCCGAGATGAGCGGTCTGCCCGAGGACGTGCGTGAGATTACCGACGCTCTGGATGCAGTAGGCAACACCACCAAGGCAGTAACCAAGGGTTACGCCATTGCTTCTGCGGCGCTCGCTGCCGTGGTGCTTTTTACCGACTTTATCTATCAGCTCAAGGCCGACCCCAACGTTACCTCAGAATTACTCTTTCCGCTCTCAAACCCCTTTGTGCTTGTGGGACTCTTCATTGGTGGACTCCTGCCCTTCCTCTTTGCCTCACTAGCCATGACTTCTGTGGGCAAGGCAGCAGGTGGCGTAGTTATTGAGGTGCGTCGTCAATTCAAAGAGATCAAAGGCATCATGGAAGGCACGGGCAAACCCGACTACGCCAAGTGCGTTGACCTCGTAACCCAAAGTGCGCTGCGCGAGATGACGCTTCCTGCGATGATTCCCATTGGTGTACCCATCCTGATTCTTATCATTGGTGCCATCATGAAGTTTGTATTTGGCTTTGCAGACGCCTTTGAGTTTACGGTATACATGATGGGTGGTGCCCTGGTAGGCACCATTGTTACCGGCTTGTTTGTGGCCATCTCCATGACCGCCGGTGGTGGCGCATGGGATAACGCCAAAAAGCTCATCGAAGAAGGAAAGTTTGGCGGCAAAGGCTCCGACGCTCACGCAGCTGCAGTAACCGGCGACACCGTAGGCGACCCCTACAAAGACACCGCTGGCCCCGCCCTCAATCCGATGATCAAGGTATTTAATATTATGGCTTTGCTGTTGTTGCCTCTCTTAGTTCTCCTGGCGTAGGAGTTTCTCTGAGCGGCATCTAGCCATTCAAAGTTAAATCGAGCCTCAGTCATGTACCCGGTGTACACTCCTGTCGGCTCGATTTTACTTTTCAAGGCAATCTGCTCGCTCAGAGAAACTCCTTATAGGTGAGCGGCATCTAGCCTTTCAAAGTTAAATCGAGCCTCAGTCATGTACGTGTGTACAGCCTGCAGGCTCGATTTAACTTTTCAAGGCAGAGCGCAAAGGCTTGCTGGCATATGGTTCCTGTGCTCGTGTCGCCCTGTCGCGTTCGCTCGAAGAGCGAATGTTGCAGGGTCTGGCTGCATTATTGGCAGACCTCTAGTAGGTCCTGCAACATTGCTTCGCAACGCGCAGGACGACAGGGGGTTGCTTCACGACGCACGGGCGACAGAGTGGGTTAGCTATGTGCGTGCGTGACAAAGTGGACGTGCGCTGCGAGGATATATGCGGCTGCTAGGTAACAATTAGGGGGCACTTGATATGTATCATGGTGCCAAGAGTTATACTTTCAACAAATAGTTGTGACCGAGAGGGAGATTGAGCGTGGGTATTTATGCAGCATGTGCTGTTCCTCATCCGCCGTTGCTTGTGCCAGGCATCGGTGATGACAGCAAGCAATACGTACAAAAAACCCATCAGGCTTTAGTAGAGCTGTCAGGGCGTATCATGGCACATGAGCCCGAGACCCTGATTATAGTTTCTCCCCATGCTCCGCTCTACGCCGATTACTTCCACATGTCTTCTGGAGCAGGTGCCAAGGGAGACTTTGGGTTCTTTTGTGCAAGCAAGGTGAGCTGCTCGGTGGTATATGATCAGGAGTTTATAGCCATGCTCGAAGAAGAGTTGGCTCAAAGAGGCATACCAGGCGGAACACAGGGCGAGGCCGATTCTGCACTTGATCATGGAACAATGGTGCCGCTTCACTATCTTTGTCAGGCTGCTGGAAAAGAAGGAGATTTGGGTGCCAATGTCAAGATAATCAGAGTGGGCATTAGCGGGCTCAGCTATGAGAAGCATCTTGCCCTGGGCAAGGCGCTCGCCAGTGTTGCCAACAGACTGAATCGACGTGTGGCATTGGTAGCCAGTGGCGACCTCTCTCATAAACTCAAAGAAAGTGGGCCTTATGGCTACGCTCCAGAAGGGCCAGAGCTCGATAAACAAATCTGTGCAGCACTTGCGAGCGGAAGTGCTTCTGAGTTTATAGCTATTGACAGGCGTCTTTCCGAGGCAGGTGCTGAGTGCGGCCTCAAATCCTTTATTGTGATGAGTGGAGCCTTGGAAGGGCTCGACTACCGTGCCGAGCTTCTCTCTTACGAAGGCCCCCTTGGTGTTGGCTATGCCGTGGCTTCGTATATGGTCAATGAAAGTATCAGCGAGCTTGCTCAAGCATCACCCTCTTTTTGTTTACCAACTGCCCTGGCTCGCCAGACCCTGCAAAGCTTCTTTAGCAACAAAGGCAAACGACCCGCTCTCGACTGCCCAGAGATTACAAGATTTCTTGAGCGGTGCCATGAAGATGTAGAGACTCGAGCCCAGCTGGAAGCATTGGCCCACAGAAGGGCGGGCGTATTTGTCAGCCTTCATGAAGAGAATAATCTTCGAGGCTGTATAGGTACCATCGTGCCTACGCAGGAATCAGTGCTAGCTGAGATAGTGCAAAATGCGGTGAGTGCTGCGCGAGAAGACTCGCGTTTTTTACCCGTGCGGGAGGAAGAGCTTGCTTATCTCACTATTAAGGTCGATGTGCTTGGCGAAGCAGAGCCCGTGTCTGACCGCTCAGACCTTGATGCCAAACGTTATGGGGTAATAGTGAGCCTGGGGCGCAGACGAGGGCTTCTCCTGCCGGCGCTGGAGGGTGTTGATACGCCAGAAGAGCAAATCGGTATAGCACTTGCCAAGGCAGGCATAGGTGCTCACGAAACCTATGAACTCGAGCGCTTCGAAGTGGTGCGCTACCAGTGATATTTTCCGACCCCCCTATTGCCAATACCTGTTTGGCTTGCCACGTATGCCCTCTTGCCTGTCGTCTTGCAGAAGGACAAATCGGCGTATGCAAGGCCAGGCAGGCTCAAGGAGGAACCATTGTTTCTCTCAACTACGGTCGCGCTGCGGCCTTGGCGCTAGACCCCATAGAAAAAAAACCGCTGGCAAACTTTCATCCTCACACTACCATACTCTCCTATGGCAGCTTTGGCTGTAACCTCAAATGCACCTTTTGCCAAAACTGGGAGATAGCCCACGGAAACGAGGGTGTCAGGGGAGCCTTTTCCTTGACATCCCTTGAGGGCGTCAGAGGAAACGCTTGCCTGACACCCTCGTTTCCGTGGGTCGATACGCAAGAGCTTTCTCCGCGTTTACTTGTTGAGCAAGCCGCTTCTCTCAAAGACAAGAATTGCTTAGGTGTTGCGCTTACCTATAATGAACCACTCGTTTGTCCGGAGTACGTGGTAGACGTAGCAAGAATTGCCCACGAGCACGACCTCAAGCTTGCCATTGTTACCAATGGCTACGTCATGCCTGCTATAGCCGAGCACGTATTTTCGGTTGTGGACGCAGCCAACATTGATCTCAAGGCATTTAATCAGGACTTCTATACGATGGTAGGGGCACCGCACGGTTTGGCTGTCGTCAAGCGCAGCATTGAGATTGCCCTTGCCAAAGGATGTCATGTTGAGGTCACAACGCTTGTTATTTCCGGACTCAATGATTCACCAGAAGAAATGGCCCAGGAAGCTGCCTGGCTTGCTTCGCTGAGCCCAGAGATTCCTCTCCACATCAGCCGCTTTAGTCCGGCATATAAGATGACCAACAAGCCGCCTACGCCGCGAGACACCATTATCAAACTCGAAGCCATAGCGCGCGAGCATCTTACTCACGTCTACAAAGGCAATGTATAGGTTTTGTTGGGCTCTAATGAATCTCCAGTGTTTCCAGTAGCTTCATGGCCTCATCAACGGTGTCAAGGTAGGATAGTTTTATTTCAAGTGTGCCAGGCGCATCTTCATCAAAGCTTTCTCCCACAGAGGTAAACAGCCATATGTTTGCCCAGCTGCGATCTTCAACAACTAAAAACTCTCGCTCGTTGATGGTTATATTGTCAAGACTGACTGCCTCATCATAAAAGGATCCTTGCAAGACTTCTTCCATCATTTCCTTGGGAGATGAGTGCTTCCATAGGTCAATACGCAGCACTGCGTCAGCAAAACCAAACACACGGTTGCCCGCATCTGGCTTGGAGAGCTGGTAGGTAATGAGGCGCGGGCTGTGATAGGACAGCTCCCAGCCATCGGTTGGGGTCAAAGAAAAGTGCTCATTGTTAATAGCTTCGGCCTCAAAAGGAGACTCATTTCTTGGTTCACCAGAAAATTGCAGGGTAAAGAGAATGTCTTGCACCTCAGACATCTTGAGAATCTGTTGAGATTTTTCTTCCAGAAGCTCTGTGTCCTCAAGGGCATCGGGATAAAGAGCTATAATCCTTGCCCCAAACTGCGTAGTAGCAGGAAAGGCCAAAAAACAGATCTCATGCAAAAAGCTGAAGCCCTCCAGGCCTCCGTAAGTAACCTCTTGGGCATCATCCCAAAACCCGTAGTTTCTAAACATATTGTAGGTTTCATAGCCGCTTCCCCTGAAATCGGTGTAGCCAATAACCATGTTAAACCCGTCGCCGGCAATATGCACCTTTTCATAATCTACCATTGCGGGATGCTGCAAGCTCTGGTTAAACACACTGTTGCCCAGCACGCCAAGCGTTGCATATTCCGCCAGCTCCACTGTTACCGTAAGGCTGCCGTTGGATACATGTCTAAAGCTGATGTCGCCAAAGGTGTTGTTTGCAATGGTGACTGTCTCAAATTGAGCATTCGATTGGCTCTCTGAGCCTTCATTTGCGCAAGAACTACCCAGCAGCAAAGAGGTGCTGAGCACAATGATCAGTAGAACTGCAGCTGCCTTCTTCATCCACCCGTCTCTTTCGATATTGCATTGAACCTAAAGGCCATACGGCTATCAATAGGCATGATATTACCCCAAAGAGCGAGCCATGACCAGTGCGAAAAGCATAAATGGCGCTCTCCGTGTTATGGGCGATACCGTTTAACGGGGCGCAATCGACAAGATAGTGGCAAAATCGTATAACTGGCTGCCAACAGGTATAATCATCGCATTACATTAGCAACAGAGGACAAGCGCGCGCGTACTTGAGCGCTGTCCGTAGATTACCAAAGGAACAATGTGAAGAATCCTGCCTTGTTGGGCATAGATGTGGGCTCAACGACTGTTAAGTGTGCTGTACTAGACAACAACCACGAGATGCTGTATTCAGACTACCAGCGTCACCATACCGACATTCGCGCCACCATATCCGAGATGCTCTCCAGCGCCGCCTCTCATTTTGGCCAGCAGGAGTTTGCCGTAGCCATAACGGGCTCGGGCGGTCTCTTGTTGGCGCAGTGGCTCGAGCTACCCTTCATCCAGGAGGTCATCTCCTCCAAAACGGCAGTGGAGGCTTTTATTCCTGCCACAGACGTTGCCATAGAGTTGGGCGGCGAGGATGCCAAGATCATCTACTTTGACCATGGTGTTGAGCAGCGCATGAACGGTACCTGTGCAGGAGGAACGGGTTCGTTCATCGACCAGATGTCGGTTTTGCTCAATACCGACGCCCTTGGCCTCAACAAACTGGCAGCGGATGCACAGATCATCTATCCGATTGCCAGCCGCTGCGGCGTGTTTGCCAAGACCGACGTGCAGCCGCTATTGAACGAGGGTGCACAGCGCGAGGATATTGCAGCCTCTATTTTCCAGAGTGTGGTAACGCAAACCATCGGAGGCTTGGCATGCGGCAGGCCTATCCGCGGAAACGTAGCCTTCCTTGGCGGACCTCTCGAATATCTGCCCGAGCTGCAAAAGCGTTTTGAGATAACGCTTGACCTTACTCCCCAGATGGTGCAGAAGCCCAAAAACGCTCACTTGTTTGTGGCACAGGGTGCCGCGCTGGCCGTTGGCAAGGATCTGAAAGAAGCTGATACCTTTACCCTGCCTCGAATTCTTGAGCGCCTCTGCAACCTGGGGTCTACGCAGGGCTCTGAGGTGCATCGACTTGACCCGCTTTTTACCAGCAAAGAGGAGTATCAGCAATTCCAGGAGCGTCACGCCCAGGCCATAGTGCCCAGGGGCGATATCAAGAGCTATAGAGGCACTGCCTTCCTCGGCATAGATGCGGGCTCTACCACCTTTAAGGCGGTGCTTACCGGCATAGACGGCGAGATTCTTGCCAGCTACTACACCGGTAATCGGGGGCAGGTGCTCGACACCGCCCGCTTTGCCATTCTAGAGATTCTTGCTGCCATTCCTGTTGACGAGTCGAGCGGTGTGCCGCTCATCACTATTGGTCACACAACGGTGACTGGCTATGGCGAGGCTTTGCTCCTTGAAGCACTGCGTGCAGACAGCGGCGAGATAGAAACCATTGCCCATCTGAGAGGGGCGCAGTCTTTGCTGCCCGATGTTGAGTTTATTCTTGACATTGGTGGCCAGGACATGAAGTGTCTACGCATTCACGATGGTGTCATAGACCACATTATGCTCAATGAGGCCTGCTCCAGCGGTTGCGGCTCCTTTATCGAAACCTTTGCGCATAGTATGCAGATGGAAGTAGAGGAGTTTGCCAAGGCGGCGCTGGCTGCTGCCAGCCCCGTAGACTTGGGGAGTCGCTGTACCGTCTTTATGAACTCGCGTGTCAAACAGGCGCAAAAAGAAGGTGCAACGATTGGCGATATTTCTGCCGGCCTTTCGTACTCAGTAATTAAAAATGCCCTTTTTAAAGTCATTCGGATTCGCGACCCCAAAGACGTGGGCGAAAAGGTCATCGTGCAAGGAGGCACCTTCTTAAATGATGCCGTACTGCGCTCCTTTGAATTAACCAGCGGCGTTGAAGCAGTGCGCCCAGACATCGCTGGGCTTATGGGTGCTTACGGAGCATCACTCCTCGCCAAAGATAAGTTTGAAGCGCGCGAGGTTCAGTTTGCTGAGGAGCGCACCAATGCCGATGACTACGTGGGTGCAGGTGCGAGCAAACGTGCAGAGGCGCTTCTCGCCAGCCCTCAAAGTACGCTGCTCAGTGCCGCCGATATTGCCGCACTCGAGGTCAAGCATAATACGACCCGCTGCAACGCCTGCCCCAATGCATGCCTGCTCACCGTTTCTACTTTTGGAGTAGACGAGAGCACCGGTAAGAAGCGCCGTTTCATTACGGGCAATCGCTGCGAAAAAGGAGCTGGTATCAAGCCAGAAGTAGCCGACATACCTAATCTCTATGCCTGGAAGTACCAGCGGCTCTTTGAGGGAACAGAAGAAAACCCTTACATACCCTATACATCCGAGGAAGCCACACGTCCAACCGTGGGTCTTCCGCGTGTGCTCAACATGTACGAAAACTACCCCTTTTGGTACACGCTGTTTAAAGAGCTGGGCTTTGCCACTGTCTTGAGTGATGAAACCGATAGCAGCACCTATGAGCAGGGTCTGGAGTCCATGCCCTCCGAGAGCGTATGTTATCCGGCTAAGCTGGCTCACGGGCACATCATGAACCTTTATAACAAAACCTCAGCGAGCCCTGCGCCTTGTTGCTCTACTGGCTGCTGCGATAAGGGGCAAGGTGTAGGTCAGAGTGAGGGCATTTCTGCCCCCTTGCCCAAGGAGACAGGTAAATCATCCACTGGTGCTGCTCTCTCTCAAAATCATGCACTGGATCTCATCTTCATGCCCTGTATCAGGCACGAGCGCAAGGAAGACAAAGGCGCGCCTAATCACTTCAACTGTCCGGTTGTCGTGAGTTATCCCGAGGTCATCAAGCTTAATGTTGATGAGCTTGAACAAGGAAACGCCGCCCTCTCTTTCTTTAATCCCTTTTTGCCTTATGACAGCAGAGAGCTTTTTCCCAAACGATTTAAGAGAGAGTTAGACAAGTGGTGGGCCGGGCATCCTGAGGCCAAGGGTAAAGCACCCTCGCTTCAAGAAATCTCGCAGGCAACGGACGCTGCCTGGGCAGAAGATGAGCGTTTTAAGCAAGATGTACAAAAGGAAGGCGAGCGCGTTTTACAGTGGCTTGCAGACACCGGCAGACACGGCATCGTCTTGGCGGGGCGGCCCTACCACCTCGACCCAGAAATCAACCACGCCATCCCCGAGCTTTTGATTTCCTTTGGTCAAGCAGTGCTGACAGAAGACAGCGTCTCGCACCTACTTAAGCCCGAACGGCCGCTGAGAGTTGTGGATCAATGGATGTATCATAGTCGCCTCTACGCTGCCGCCAAATATGTGACCACCCGCAAGGATCTTAATCTCATCCAGCTTAACAGTTTTGGATGCGGACTGGATGCACTCACTACCGACCAAGTCGAAGAGATCCTGGAGCCAGCTGGTAAGGTCTATACGGTGCTGAAGATCGATGAGATCTCTAACCTTGGCGCTGCCCGTATTCGTATTCGGAGTCTTTTGGCAGCCATCAAGGATCAAAAAACCGGCCTGCCTGCTGGCGCGAGCGAGCGAGCCCGACACAGCGAGACAGAAGACATCTCTACGGCCATAGACAAGCCCCAGTACACCCAAGAGATGAAGGATCAGGGTTATACCATACTTGGCCCACAGATGGCACCAATACACTTTGAGCTGCTGTCCGAAGTCTTCCACTTTGGTGGCTACAATCTCAAGCTCTTGCCCAGCGTTGACCAAGGTGCCGTAGAAGAGGGGCTCAAGTACACTAATAACGACATCTGCTACCCCTCTATCCTGGTAACCGGGCAGGTGATGGAAGCCGTTAACTCCGGAGAGTACAACCTGGATAAGACGGCGGTCATCATCACCCAAACCGGAGGCGGCTGTAGAGCCACCAATTACATCGGCCTCATTCGTAAGGCATTAAAAGAAGCTGGCCAACCACAGATTCCCGTCATAGGACTCAGCTTTCATCGCGGGCTCGATGAGATTAACCCCGGCTTTAACGTCTCTACAGAGCTGCTGCGCCGTGCAGTGTACGTCTTCTTTTATGGCGACCTGCTCATGCAGTGCCTCTACCGCACGCGTCCCTATGAGGCAGAGAGCGGCAGCGCACAAAAGCTCTATGATCATTGGATGGAGGTCTGCAAAGAGCAGGTTGGCACCAAGATCAACAGGCGCATCTTCAAAAAGACTGTAAAGCAGATGATTGGCGAGTTTGACACCCTGGAGCTGGTAGGTGACGGCAGCAAGCCGCGCGTAGGAGTAGTAGGGGAGATTCTCGTCAAGTATCATCCTACCGCTAATAACGACATCGTTGGCATCATTGAGCGCGAGGGCTGCGAATGCGTGGTGCCGGGTATAACCGAGTTTTTCCTCTTTGGCATCAGCGGTGGCATTTGGCAGCATCGCCAACTCACCAAGCCGCTTAAGAGCGAAGTTGGCACGCGTATCTCACTTGGTGTGCTGCGAGCCTGGCGCGCTCCCCTCATCAAGGCACTCAATAAGTCAAAACGCTTTCATGCGCCTGCCAGCATCTATGAGCTGGCAGATTGGGCAGAAGAAATACTCAGCCTCTGCAACAGCATGGGAGAGGGATGGCTGCTGACTGCTGAGATGATTGAGCTCATCAAGTCGGGCACCCCCAATATCGTTTGCACACAACCCTTTGCCTGCCTACCGAACCACGTCACCGGCAAAGGTGTCATCAAGGAGCTTCGAAGAAGACACCCCGAGAGCAACATCGTAGCCGTAGACTACGACCCCGGTGCCAGCGAGGTTAACCAACTCAACCGAATAAAGCTCATGATCAGCGTAGCCAAAGAAAATTTCAAAGCAGCTAAAACCCCGTAAGGGAGAGTGTTGACAGGGAGACATCAGACTCTTCTGTGTGAAAGTTGCGACGGACAGTGAGGACGGGGGAAAGCTGTTGCATTTTTACGCAGTAAAATGAGACAGTTTGCCCCGTCCTTACTGTCCACAGTCTGACGCCCCCTGTCAACTTCCCTCTGCCCCAATAGCGGCTTATGTTACAGCGTCAGACTGTAGTCCGTCATTGCGGCCTCCGATCCGCAATCTAACCAAAATGCGTCTCAGATTGCGGGTCAAGCCCGCAATGAAGAATTGGGTCTGATCAGTAACGTTACAGCTCTGTCAACTGAGAAGACTAGCTAGAAAAGCTTGATTCGTCTTCTGCAGTTGTGTACGATAAAGTCTATCTATGAACGGAGGATAAATGGATGCGTTTGAAAGAATAACCTGGCAGCCAGATATAATGGGCGGCAAGGCGTGTATTCGTGGAATGCGGGTAACCGTTAGCATGATTTTATCTCAAATAGGTGCCGGGCATAGCATTGAGTCTTTGCTTGATGACTACCCTTACCTCGAGCATGAAGATATTCTTGAGGCATTGCGGTACGCTGCTTGGCTTGCTGAGGAGCGCAGCGTAGTTTATATAAACGCATGAGGCCTCTTATTGACATGAATCTCTCACCTAGGTGGGCACATTATCTCAGTAGCTTTGGCTTGGATTGTGTTCATTGGTCTACTGTAGGGTGTGCAGGAGCAACCGACATCGAAATAATTCTCTATGCAAAAGAACATGGTTATTCCATAGTAACCCATGACCTTGACTTTAGTGCAATACTTGCTGCAACTAAAGAGGCAAGACCATCAGTAGTGCAAATACGATCTATAGACCTAAACCCTAGAACAATTGGCGTGCAGGTGGCAAAGGCAATAATCACAATGGAAAGCGAGCTTCAGCTGGGAGCTCTTGTTACAATCGATCCAGGCAAGACACGATTGAGATTGCTGCCTTTCTAGGTGAATACGCCTAGACAAGCATCGGTTAGAAGCATAGCTATACACGTTTAGGTATGAAGAGCAACAAGTGCTGCCAGTATCGCAATCTAAGCTTAGAGGCAATTCAGTGACTATCTTTGTGCACTTGGCAGGTATCAAAACAAGCGCATCTCCAGATAGACCCGGTCAAGGTCATCTTGCGTAATACCCAGATAGCGCCGGGTTGTTTCAAAAGAGGAGTGGTTGAATATCTCCATGAGCAGCACAGGTAAGGCGCCTGCCTTCCAGGCAAAGTAACCA
>Ga0123356_10001656_pt1 | contig 24416 bp, 18 predicted proteins | sample TergutEmb28metaG_2_FD_92546 | JGI IMG/M metagenome (GOLD analysis project Ga0123356, IMG submission 92546) | Embiratermes neotenicus P3 segment gut microbial communities from Petit-Saut dam, French Guiana - Emb289 P3 | ecosystem: Host-associated > Arthropoda: Insects > Digestive system > Gut ...
AAGGATCTCAGCAGAGCAGCAGCACACACAGCCAGGATCATGATGATGTTGGCGATCGCCCCGCGCCGCAGCCCGCTGATGGAACTCCACGCAACTGGACAGGCAAAGGCAAGAAGAGCACTGAAGGCATCAAAGAAGAAGGTGCCTGCCACTAGACCGGTAACAAGCAATGCTGCACCGACATAGTCCAACCCTACCGGTGTTCGTTCTAGTCCAATGGACAACCGCGGCCTGATCAGGAGATAGCCCGCGAGCAATACCGCAAGGGAGCAGATGAGTGGAACGACATATGTGACTGAGTTTGTCCAGGCAATAGCACCGACGAGAATCAGCATCCCAGCCAACAATACGTCGTACCACCACAAATGCCACTTGATCATGGGTCTATTATCCAACCAGTCATCGCTGAACTGAGCGCGCCATCATCAGCCAGGATCCCACAGCACACATCAGAGCTACACCCACCAACGTGATCACGCTCCATGTCGTTGTCACTGGTGTTGTCCCAACACTCAAAGAAATTCCCATGGCTTCGATTGTTGCCTGTTGGGCTTCCACGGGAAGACTGGCAATCACCGCAGAGGTGTACGGCTGTCGTACCAGAGCACTAGCCTGGGCAAAGGGGAGTCCAGCGAGGACATCTGCAAGCGAGGCACGCAGCATCGCCGTTGTCACATAGGTCTCTGCTAGAAAGCCGAACATGACCCCAACGATGATTGACAAAGCTGTATAGGCATTAAATGTCTTCAACAAGGAAACCACGAAGCCCATCAGGCAGGTGAAACTGAGACAACAAAGCATCAGCCACCCCCAACCTTCCACAACACCGCTCCATGACAGCGGAGCCTGTGTCACCAGGCAGTACGCGGTGCCCAGGGCATACACAATGAAGGTCATGAATACTGAGATGATGGCTGCAGCAATAAGATAACCGGCGGTGATGCTCCAGCGTCGAAGTGGGGTAATGAGAAAATCCCGCCACATCGAGCTCTCGCGGTCACGTATGTAGAAGGCTAAGGCTCCCAGGCCGGTCGTAGCTGAGGCGATCACACTTGCCGATGCGATGAGCCATGTATCAAGCAGGTGGCCAGCTTCTTGCTGTGTCACCAGTCCACCAAATCCATCAACGAGGGAACTGACCAATGCGGTCCGCAGGAATCCCATGACTAAGAAGACTGCGACGAATGCCCCCAGCAGAGAGAGGATGACTCCAGCCTTGTCCGTGAGATACAAGGAAATATTGCGTTTCACCAGGGAAATCATGGCTAGTCCTCCCTCAGGTTCGTCCCAGTTAATCTCAGAAACACATCATCCATCGTGCCGTGTACAACTTCAAAGTCTGTGATGAAACCTTCCAAAGACTTCAGGATTTCTAGGGCTTCACCGGAATTAGCGACCTCAAGGTGAATGACGTCGCGTACGCGAGTGAACCCTAACCCGACCTCTGTTAGCTCTTCTTCTAGTCCTGGGGCCGTCCGGATTTTCAGCGTGTCGTGAGAGTAGCGTGCCCGAAGATCATCGGGGGTTCCGCTGGCGATGATTCGACCATGGTCGATCACAACGACCATGTCTGCCTGTTCGGCCTCCTCCATGTAGTGGGTGGTCAGGAAGACGGTGAGTCCACAATCCTGGCGCAGGGTATCAATGGTCTCCCAGACCAGGTTGCGTGACTGCGGATCGAGTCCAGTGGTCGGCTCATCCAGGAAGAGGATCTCAGGAGAGGTCAGCAATGCCCGGGCGATGTCGACACGGCGGCGCTGACCCCCGGACAGTGTTCCATACTTGCGATGGACGATGTCCGTTAACTCAAGGCGCTTGACCACCTCATCAATGTCATCCAACCCATAGAGACGAGCTCGAGTAAGAAGGTTCGATCTCACACTCAGCGCTCGATCTAGCAGCGAATCCTGGAAGACGACACCGATTCGAGAGCGTATGGCTGCATCATCTTCGCCGACTAACTTAGGGTCGTGATCAATGATGGAGTACGCCACTGTACCGGTTTGTTTACTAAGGATCGTGGTCACGATCGAGATCGATGTGGACTTCCCAGCGCCATTGGGGCCGACGAAGGCAAAGACCGAGCCCCGGTCAACGGTGAAAGAGATGGAGTCCACGGCCACGATGGAGCCATAGCTATGAGCGAGGTTGTGTACCTCAAGGATGGGTGTCATGGTCACCAGTATGCCTAGCCGACTCAAACCGCTGTTATCGGCTGATCATCCGATTTTCTGGCATCAGACACATGGCCGATAGGGATTCATCGATCAGGAATAGGCTCGCCTTTCAGCATCATCCCAGGCTGATTGTGGAAGGCTGAAGACTCCGGGGGTATAGGTCTTTGTGGTGCAGGAGGATCGCGAGATTCTCCGTAAGTCTGTGAGGTCTCCTGACACCGCGCCAACTGCGCGTGCCTGGACCAGAAGATTACCCAGAGCCGTACCCTCAGCGGGGCCCGCGATGACCGGCAGGCCTAGTGCTTCGGCACTGAGTTGGTTCAGCAGTTCATTGCGGCTTCCTCCGCCGACGATGTGGACGACCTCCGGTTCAGTGTTTGCTAAGCGGGAAGCTTGGGCAATGACACGGCGATAGTCGAGGGCTAAGGAGTCGAGGATGCATCGGACAAACTCACCCGGTGTCGTCGGGATGATTTGATCAGTCTCCGCTGCCATGGCAGCCAAACGAGAAGGCATGTCACCGGGATGCAGCAGGCGGGGGTCCTCCATATCAACCACGGTGACTAGGGCTGGAAGCTTCGCGGCTCCATCCAGCAAGTCAGCAAGGTCGATGTCGGGTCCATGAAGTTTCCAGTGGTGGCAGCTTTGGGACAGAACCCACAATCCCATGACATTGCGCAGGTAGTGTACGGTTCCATCGACTCCCAGTTCATTAGTGAAGTTGGCTAAGCGAGACTCCTCACTAAGAATCGGATGGTCCAGTTCGAGTCCGGCCAGCGACCAGGTTCCTGAAGAGATATAGGCAAACTTCGTCGTCTGCGCAGGGATGGCGCAGATAGCAGAGGCTGTGTCATGGGAGGCAACAGAAATCACCGGTATTTCTCCAGGATGAATCTGGGGGTGCAAAACACCAACAGTCGTCCCAGGTTCAACGATTGGCGGAAGTACGCGCGCGAGGTCGATTCCATACCGCTGCTGCATATGTCCCAGAATTCTCGGCGACCACGTACGCTCAGATACATCGAGCAGACCAGAGGTGGAGGCATTGGTCAGTTCGGCAACCGTGGCTCCGCACAGGAAGTAGGTGAACAAATCCGGAAGAAACAGGCAGGCTGCAGTCTCATTCCAGCCTGCGTCGAGTGCTGAGCTGGCCATTTGAAAGATCGTGTTGAACTCCATGACCTGCAAACCCGCGTGGTCGTACAACTCTTGGGCGGAGAAGTCACGGAAGAAAACCTGCGGAATGCCCTGGGTACGCGAATCCCGGTAGTGGAAGGGCGGTTCAATAAGTTCCCCTGCTGGGTTGATGCGCCCGTAATCCACTCCCCAGGTGTCCACACCAATCCCGCGCAGTTCACCGTGGGAAAGCCCGGCGCGAAGTCCGATGAGGATCTGGTCAAAGTGCCCCATCGCATCCCAGTGCAGATGGTCTTCAAGACAGAACAGCACCGGGTCGAAACGATGGACTTCCTCCATGGTGAAACGACCATCACGCAGGCACCCGAGAATGACCCGTCCAGAGCCTGCTCCCAGGTCAACAGCAGCGAAGAGAGGATCGGTCATTGGCTCACATTCCTTGACATGTTTACAGCTACCATCCTAGAATTGAAACGATTCATTTGCAATCTTTTCGCACGAGTCAAGGAACGTGAATGCTCTCTTTTGCAGACATCATTGGGCCCCTGGAACGGCTCAGAATAGAGGTACCTTCGTGGGCCTATGGTAATGCTGGAACACGGTTCAAAGTCTTCGCGCAAAAGGGGACGCCGCGCAATCCTTTCGAGAAGATCGAAGATGCAGCCCAGGTGCATCGGCTCACCGGTTTGGCTCCTGTGGTTGCTCTGCACATACCCTGGGACAGAGTGGATGACTTCACCGAGTTAGCAGACTTCGCAGCATCGCAGGGAGTTGAACTGGGGACGATCAACTCCAATACCTTCCAAGACGACGACTACAAGTTCGGCTCACTGTGCCATCTGGACCCTCGCGTACGCGACAAAGCGATCGCGCACAATATCGAATGCATCGAGATTATGAATAAAACCGGCAGCCGTGACCTGAAGATCTGGCTGGCTGATGGGACCAACTATCCGGGCCAAGATGACATGCGCTCGCGTCAGGAGAGACTAGCGCAGTCTCTGTCCGAAATTTACGCACACCTATCCGATACCCAGCGCCTCGTACTGGAATACAAGTTTTTCGAGCCAGCTTTCTATCACAGTGATGTTCCCGATTGGGGGACATCCCTGCTGCAGTGTCTGGATCTTGGCCCGAAAGCCTTCGTCTGTCTCGACACCGGTCATCATGCTCCGGGAACGAACATTGAGTTCATCGTCGCTCAGTTGCTTCGTGTGGGCCGCCTTGGTTCCTTCGACTTCAATTCCCGTTTCTACGCCGACGACGACCTCATCGTCGGTGCGGCTGACCCCTTCCAACTCTTCCGAATCCTCTTTGAGGTTGTCCGCGGCGGCGGTTTCCCCAACCCGGACGTACAACTCATGCTGGATCAATGCCACAACATCGAAAACCACATCGCCGGACAGATCCGCTCAGTGATGAACGTCCAGGAGATGCTGGCGAGGGCTCTACTCGTTGACCGCGAGGAACTGACCCAAGCACAGCAACGGTGCGAACCCCTGGGAGCCAATGAAGTGTTAATGAATGCCTTCTATACCGATGTCCGGCCAGCTCTAGCACAGTGGCGGGTATCACGGGGACTCCCAGCCGATCCAAGTGCGGCTTTCTGGGCCAGCGGCTACCAAGAGAAGATAGAAGCTGAGCGCGTGGGCGGGACCCAGGCATCATGGACCTAAGAGTCAATACCCACGTCCATATCCCTCCGAATTTCTCCGCTTTCACCACCCCCGCAGACGTGATCACCGCCGCACAAGAACAAGGTATTGCAGCGCTGGGACTGTCGAATTTCTACGATCATCAGGTCTATACGATGATGAGAGATTTAGCGCAAGACACCGGGATTACCTTGTTGTACGGGGTGGAGTTCATCACCGTTATCGAAGAGCTGGAAGCCCAAGGTGTCAGGATCAATGATCCTGCTAACCCTGGTCGTATGTACCTCACCGGCAAGGGGATCGACCCTTTCCGTACCCCGAGTGCGCGAGCCAGCCGCATCGCTTCTTTCGTTCGCCAGGGTAACGATCAGCGAGCAGAAATGATGGTCGCCCGCCTCGCCGCCCACTTCGCCGACCATGGGTGTGACACCGGCCTGGATGCTCAAACCATCATCGATGAGACGGCACAGCGCAGCGGCGTACCCTCTGCGTGGGTCAGCCTTCAAGAACGCCACATTGCCGCAGCATTCCAGGTCAAGCTCTTCCAGTTCGCAGTCAATCAGCGCTCGCAGATTCTTCAGCGTGTCTACGGGGCCCCATCGATGGTCAGAATCGAGGATCCAGGATCGGTGCAAAGTGAACTGAGGGCTCGCCTGCTGAAGGCAGGTACCCCCGGGTTTGTTCCCGAGGTGCCGCTGAGTTTTGAGGATGGATACGCATACATCCTGGATATGGGCGGAATACCGTGTTACCCGATCCTCGCCGATGGAGTAAGTCCACTGTGTCCCTTCGAAAGCTCACCGAAAGACCTAGCTGACCAACTACTACAGCGCGGGATCTACGCTGGCGAACTGATTCCGGTACGAAACCACAGCGCAGTGGTTGATCAATACATACGCGATTTGCACGATGCTTCTCTGATCGTCTTGGGCGGCACAGAACACAACACTGGTGATCTGATCCCGCTCGATCCCTATTGTCTCGATGCCGAACTCAGCGACTACGCTCGTACTTCCTTCGTGGAGGCTGCCTGCATCGTGGCAGCCCATGCGGAGAATATCCGCAGTGGGTATCCGGGATATGTCACCTCAACCGGTGAGTTGGCTGGCGGGGTACAAGCACTAATGAAATCTGGAGAAAGACTGCTGCGATGATCGCTCGAATACAACGAACCTGGAAGAATGGATGACACCACGACCGACACAAGGAAGAGGCTGAGATGACCAAAGCCCTAGCAGATCAGATCATCGAGGTGGCCCACCGCTTCTCGGAACCCGAGTACGCGCGCGCTGGCGGAGGCAATGCCTCCTATAAGCGCGATGGCATTCTCTACATCAAACCGAGCGGAACTTCGCTGAAAACCCTCCAAGCAGAAGACCTGGTTCCGCTGCGCATCGAGACTCTGATGGAAGCCCTGCATTCCGATCAGACGAGCGGAGATCCGGTCCAGATTGCCGCGGCCAAGGCCCGGGTTGGGGTCGATGATGGGCGAAGGCCAAGCGTGGAAATCCTCTTCCATGCGCTGCTGGAAGAACCCCTAGTTCTGCATCTGCATCCACTGACGATCAACGCGCTGACCTGCAATGAAAAGGCCCAAGAACTCACTGAAGAGATCTTTGGAGACGACGCAGTCCTCGTTGAGTACGCCAACCCAGGCATACCCTTGGCCCGCGAAGTTGAGAAGGCGCGTGAAGCCTACACAGCACGTACTGGTAAGAAACCTCCCCGCCTGACTCTCCTGCGTAACCATGGTGTCATCGCAGCCGGGCACACAGCCGAGGAGATCATGACCATCCTCGATGACGCGACAACCAGAGTCCGCAGTGCCATCAACGCTAATCCGGCACCCGCAGACAGCACACGGCGCAGTGCCGATGAGACACGCAGGGTCAATGAGATGATTCAGATTGCCGCGCCGCTGCTTCGCGGTCTGCTAGGTGTTGATGGGGCCCTGGCGGTGGTGACTTCGAATGCTTCTGATCTGGTGCGTTCTGAAACGAAACTGGGTAAGCCGATGGTTACCGACGGTCCTCTCATTCCAGATCAGATCGTGTACGCCGGCAGCCTTCCCTGTGTGGTTGAGCCGAAGTATGCTCCCCTGGATGAGCAGGTCAGAAAGGCCGTTGCCGCATACCAGAAAACCTATGGCCGCAACCCAGTGATCGTCGTCTTGCCGCGCAAGATCGTCTTTGCTGTCGGAGTGGATCATCGGGCGGCCAAGAATGCCCTCGATGTCTTCACTGATGCGCTGAGGGTTGCCCGAGAAGCTGAGCGTCTTGGTGCAGTCCGGGTGATGAACGATACCGAGCGTACCTTCATCGAAAACTGGGAGGCAGAGTCCTATCGGGCAAAAGTCGGTGCCGCTCGGGCCCAGGGCCGGATGCAGTCGAAGGTCGTGATGATCACCGGTGCAGCCCAGGGATTCGGTCTCGGGATTGCCCAGGGGTTAGCTGCACAGGGAGCCCATGTTGTTCTCGCAGACATCAAATACGAACTGGCTGCAGCAGAGGCTAAGCACCTGCTCGACCTCCATGGGCCTGGCGCAGCCCTGGCAGTCCATCTCGATGTTGCCGATGAGGCATCGCAGAAGGAGGCGTTAACCGAGGTTTTGGCACAGTACGGCGGGGTCGACCTATTTATCTCCAACGCCGGTATCGCTCGGGCTGGGTCGGTTCCGCAGGCTCGCCTCCAAGATTTCGACATCGTGACAGCGGTCAATTATCGCGGCTACTACTTGGGTGTGCGCACCATCGCTCCGATTCTGGCTGCTCAGCATGAGGTACGCCCGGACCTTCTCTTCGACATCATTGATATCAACTCCAAGTCGGGTTTGGAGGGCTCGAAACGCAACTTTGCCTATGCAGGATCGAAGTTCGCCGCCATTGGGTTAACACAGTCCTTCGCTTTGGAACTGATCGAGTCGGGGATCAAGGTCAACTCGATTTGTCCGGGTAATTATCTGGATGGACCTCTATGGTCAGACCCTGACCAAGGGTTATTCGTCCAGTATCTGCGGGCCGGGAAGGTGCCTGGGGCATCATCAGTCCAAGAAGTACGGGCCTTCTACGAGGCTAAGGTACCCATGATGCGCGGATGTCAGCCCGAGGATGTCGTACGCGCAGTTCTCTATCTTGTCGAGCAGCAATATGAAACAGGACAGGCTCTTCCGGTGACCGGAGGCCAGGTCATGATCAACTAGGACTCCCCATGACAACCCAGTACGCGATTCAGATCGTGGGCAAGGATCTCATCGAGATCAATCCTGCGATGGAGATTCCTGACCTCGGGCCTACCCAGATTCTTCTGGAGATTGAGGCCTGCGGGATCTGCTTCTCGGATACGAAGTTAATGCATGCTTTCGACAACCATCCACGCAAGACTCCCATCATTGGAGGACTGACACCAGCCGAGTTAGCACAGATTCCCACCTATCGACCTGGGACAGACCCGGTAGTGCCGGGCCATGAGCCAGCAGGGCGGGTTATCAAGGTCGGGGAAGATGTCAGCCGTTATGCACCAGGGGAGAGGGTCTTGATACAGACCGATTACCGTCACCTTCCCACCGCTGGGTCGAACGGAGCCTTTGGCTATGGCTTCGACGGCGGTCTAGAGCAGTACGCTCTGGTGGATATGCGGATGATCATCGATCCGGTCACAGATGAGTCCTGCCTGATCCCGCTCGGTGAAGAACCCTCACGTTCTTCGGTGGCGCTGATTGAACCTTGGGCCTGTGTCGAGACTGCATATGCAACTGAAGAACGCCGCCGGATCAAGGATGGCGGAGCCTTGCTGGTCTTCATTGAACCTGGTTTCCAGCCACAGGGTTTAGAAGAAGTCATCGCTGGTTCCGGGCACGGGCTGCGCCTAGATTGCAGCGCGTACGAGCAGATTCCCGATGAGGATGCCTTCGACGACATCATCTACGTCGGTGCCAACGCGGACACGGTTGAACAGCTGAGCCAGCATCTGAACAAGCAGGGCCTGATGAACATCGTGACCTGCGGGGAAACCTTTGATCGTGATGTCGAAATCGATGCCGGGCGTATTCACTATGACCTCATCCGCTATGCGGGAACGACAAGCAGCAACGCTGCTGATGGGTACTTGTCGATCCCCAGAACCTATGACCTGCGCGAGTCGGAACACCTGGCAGTGATCGGGGCGGGTGGCCCGATGGGCTTGATGCACACCGTACGCGCAGCAGTTCTTGGTGTCCCGGGAATTCGCATCGATGCTGTGGATGTCGATAATGATCGGCTTGCAAGCCTGGCACATGTGATCGGGCCTATCGCAGATACCCAGCAGGTTCCTATCCGGGTTGTGAACTCGAATCTCACCGAATTGGAATCCGGTGTCTACACCTATGTTTCACTGATGGTTCCCGCTGCGGATCTCCTCCAACAAGCCGTCGGACTGGCTAGGCGCGGCGCAATTCTGAACGCATTCGCTGGATTTGCGATCGGTACCAAGGCTGCTCTCGATCTGAACCGTATCCTAGGCGACCACCTCTATCTCGTGGGCACCTCAGGTTCCCGCATCGCCGACATGGTGACAGTCCTGCGACGCTTAGAGGCTGGGGTGGTAGACACCAATATCTCCCTGGATGCGGTCTGCGGTATCGCTGGGGTGCCAGCCGCCATTGAGTCAGTGAACAACCGCAGTTCTCAAGGCAAGATCGTGGTCTATCCGCATCTACATAATCTGGAATTAGTCCGGCTGGTAGATATGGGCGAGCGTTACCCTGAAGTAGCAGCAGCCATGGACGGCACACGGTGGACGAAACAAGCCGAAGAGGTTTTGCTAAAGACTGGAGGCAATAGTGGCTGAGGTGGTGGTGATGCCGCAGCTCGGCAACACCGTGGAATCCTGTGTAGTGACCTCCTGGCACATCAAGGTGGGTGATGAGGTCAATCCATCGACGATTGCAGCACAGATTGAGACTGATAAATCAGCCATGGAAGTACCGGCCGGAGTTTCCGGAACCGTTCTGCGGCTTCTCGCTGAGCCCGGAGACGAAGTGGCAGTCAAAGCCGGTTTCTTCATCGTCGGCGAACCCGGTGAAGCAATCGACGACCTGATTCCAGCATCAACCGAAACCCCGCAGCCGAAGCCAACACTCACCCAACCAATACGACACACACCTCCACCAGCGACACCTGCGCCGACACAAACCCGCACAACAGCCTCCCCGCGAGCCCGCCGAGAAGCCAACCAGGCAGGAATAGACATCGCTGCAATCCGGGGAACGGGCCCCCAAGGGCGCATCCTAGCCAGCGATGTTCGAGCTGCCATCGAGGCTATCCCGCCTCCCCCTGTCGGCACCGGTCTAGGCGGACGCCTCACACGGGCCGATCTGGCAGGAACTAACCTTATTCATGCGCCGATGGGCCTGCCGACTCCACCAGTCCCACAGGTTCCCCAGATCCCACAGCCTCCGCCCGCGCAGTCAGACTTCCCAGGTGCCTTCACCGACACCGAGATAACAGGGATCCGAAAACTGGTTGCTGAGCGCATGCAAGCATCCCTAGCTCATCATGCTCAAATCACCGAAACCGCCTCCGCACCAGCGACAGCCCTGCTGGCACTTCGCGCCCGGCTCAACAACCAGGACTTACCAAAGATCACCCTCGGTGATCTCCTCGCCTATGCCGCAGTACGTACCGTCGCGGACTTCCCCGTACTGAACTCCACTTTCGACGGAACAACCCTTCGTAGTTTCTCCGCAGTCCACCTAGGCTTGGCAGTCGATACTGTACGTGGTCTGCTCGTACCAACAATTAGGTTTTCTTCAACCATGGGGCTGCACCAATTTGCGGTTGCCTCCAAGGAATTGATCACTCAAGCCAGAACCGGCACCATCAACCCGGATCTCCTCACAGGAGCGACATTCTCACTGACCAACCTCGGAGCCTACGGCATCGAATCCTTCACCCCGATCCTCAACTCCCCGCAGGTCGCCATCCTCGGAGTCAACGCCATCACCCCCAGTGCCGTGGTCAACCCGGACGGCTCGATCGGGGTCGAACAGAGGATTTCCTTCTCACTGACCGTGGATCACGCGGTGGTTGACGGAGCCGATGCAGCCAGATTCCTCCAGGCTCTCACCGCGTTCATCACCGATATTGATCGAAGAATCGACACCGAGACAGGACTGATATGACCGACTTCGATGTGATTATCCTGGGTGGCGGACCCGGCGGCTACATCGCCGCCGAGCGTCTGGCTGCAGGCGGAAAATCAGTGGCACTGATCGAGAAAGACACCCTGGGTGGTACCTGTCTTAATGTCGGATGCATCCCCACCAAGGCTTGGATGAACTCTGCCAAACTCTATGACCACGCCAGGAATTCTGATCAGTACGGCGTGAAGGCCGAGGCAGTCACCTACGATTGGGCAGCCATCCAAGACTGGAAGGCTACAACCGTGTCAACGCTTGTTTCCGGTGTGGTTCAGATGATGAAGAAGCTGAAAGTCACAGTGATCCAAGGTCAGGGGAAACTCATTTCTCCCACCAGCGTTGAAGTGAACGGCGAAACCTATCAAGCAACAGACATCATCATCGCCACTGGTTCGGTCCCGGTAGCCCCGCCCATTCCTGGAACCATCAGGAATAAGGCTGTCGTTGATTCCACCGGACTTCTCGCCATCAAAGACGTACCCGAGCGTCTGACTATCATCGGTGGGGGAGTCATTGGTGTGGAGTTCGCCGGAGTCTTTTCGCAGTTGGGCACCAAGGTCACCGTCATCGAGATGATGGACGAAATCCTTCCTTTTATGGACCGCGATCTTGCTAGACGCATTCGTACGTGCACTCCTGATGTGGATTTCCATCTGGGGGCAAAGGTGGAGTCCGTAAAAAAAACCACCGTGCATTACACGACCAAGGGAAAAACTGAGACATGCGTGTCCGATCTCATTGTGATGGCAGTGGGCCGCCGTCCTCTTGTCGAGGGTTGGTCAGCACAGGAGATTGGTCTGGAGTTTTCCGACAAGGGTGTTCAGGTCGACAATCGGATGCGCACCAACCTTGACCATGTGTGGGCTGTCGGTGATGTCACCGGGCGTTCCTTGCTGGCGCACGCTGCGTACCGTATGGGAGAAATCGCTGCTGCCAACATTCTTGACCCCGAGGCTGCCAAGAAAGGTCAGCTTATGCGGTGGCACACCGTACCCTGGGCGGTCTATTCCACCCCAGAATCAGCCGGTGTTGGCCTGACTAAAGCCGAATGTGCCAAACAAGGCATCGAAGTGTCGTCATCGACCGTACCCCTGGTGCTGTCGGGGCGTTTCATTGCCGAGCAGGGGCTCTCAAGAGCCGGGGTCGTCACTGTCATTGCCGAAACCGATTCTCGGGTGATTCGCGGGATCCATGTGATCGGACCGTACGCTCCAGAGATGATCTGGGGTGCCGCCAGTGTGCTGGAGATGGAACTCACCATCGATGATGTACGCCAGCTTGTCTTCCCGCACCCGAGCGTGAGTGAAGGAATCCGGGAAGCCTGTTGGGCCTTCCCTGATAAGAAGAGGAAATCATGACAAAGTCGCTTGTGATCAAACCGGATGAAGTACGCAGCTCCGGAAGGCTGTGTTTCCCCGAGATTGAACTGAACAGCTATGAACTGAATCTACCCAGCGAAGTGAATCGCTATGGAACTGAAGGTCTTATCAGTGTTCTTCAAGACATGATCATCATCCGCGAGTTTGAGTCCATGCTGAACTCCATTAAGACAACAGGTTCCTGGCAAGGGATTTATTATCACCACGGCGGTCCTGCGCATCTGTCGATGGGCCAAGAAGCCGCAGCAGTTGGGCAGGCCCTGGAGTTGGGACCTGAGGATTTCATCTTCGGCTCTCACCGTTCCCATGGGGAGATTCTGGCGAAGTGTTTCTCTGCTGCCCGCAAGATGAGTTCTGCTGATACCCGTCACATCATGGAGTCCTTTCTCGGTGGAGACACTCTGCGCCACGCCGAGACGCTGCCGTACGAATCCGAGGAAGACCTGCAAACCAACTTCATTGTTTTTGGGACTCTGGCAGAGATATTTGCCCGCAAGGCTGGATTCAATCGCGGAATGGGCGGGTCGATGCATGCCTTCTTCCCGCCTTTTGGCTCGATGCCTAATAACGCCATCGTCGGCGGTTCGGGTCCGATTGCCCAGGGTGCAGCTCTGTTCAAGCGGATCAATAAACGCCCTGGAATTGTTGTGGCCAATATCGGCGATGCCTCGTCTGCGTGCGGACCGGTGTGGGAGTCTATGGTCTTCTCTGCGATGGATCAGTACCGCGGGCTGTGGCCGCAGTCTGCTGGGGGTAACCCGCCGATTTTGTTCAACTTCTTCAATAACTTCTATGGCATGGGCGGACAAACCGATGGTGAGACCATGGGATACGACATCCTGGCTCGGATCGGTGCCGGGGTGAATCCGGCAGCTATGCATGCCGAGCGTGTTGATGGGTATAACCCCTTGGCGGTGGCGAATGCCATACGCCGCAAGAAGGATGTGCTGCTCGCCGGTGAGGGGCCGGTGCTGCTCGATGTGATTACCTATCGGTTGTCGGGTCACTCTCCTTCTGATGCCTCCAGCTATCGTACGAAGGAAGAACTTGAACTGTGGACCCAGCGTGATTCCATCGAGGACTTCTCACAGCTTCTGGTCGATGGGGGAGTCATTGAACGATCTGGTGTCGACGAGATGCGTGAGGGTGTCATCGAACGACTGGCGAAGGTCCTCGAACTTGCTGGAGACGATGAACGCTGCCCCCGAGCAGATGCCTCGTTTATCGAGTCGGTGATGTTCTCGAATCGCCGAATCGAAGCCATGGCTCCAGGCACACCTGAGTTGCTGGAACCCCTCGAAGACAACGCTAGGGTGAAGGCTATCGCCTCCAAGGTTCGTACAACTGTGGATGAGCAGGGTAACCCCGTATCCAAGGCGAAAGTCTTCCAATTCCGAGACGGACTCTTCGAAGCCATGGCTCATCGTTTCGCGGTGGACCCAACCATGGCTGCGTGGGGTGAAGAAAACCGAGATTGGGGAGGTGCCTTCGCTGTCTATCGAGGCTTGACCGAACTCTTGCCGTACCCCCGGTTGTTCAACTCGCCGATTTCCGAGGCGGCCATCGTGGGTGCGGGTGTCGGCTATGCGCTGAGCGGCGGTCGTGCGGTGGTGGAGTTGATGTACTGTGACTTCCTCGGCCGTGCTGGTGACGAGGTCTTCAACCAAGTCTCCAAGTGGCAGGCTATGTCGGCAGGGATCTTGACGATGCCTTTGGTTGTACGGATTTCTATCGGCAATAAGTACGGTGCGCAGCATTCACAGGACTGGACAGCGATGCTTGCTCATCTTCCAGGGCTGAAGGTCTACTATCCTGCGACTCCCACCGATGCCAAGGGGATGCTGAACCTCGCCTTAGCTGGTACCGACCCTGTGATCTTCCTGGAGTCGCAGAAACTCTACGACATTGCAGAGCAGTTCGAAGCTGGCGGCGTACCGCAGGGCTACTACGAGACTGAAGAAGGCGAACCAGCCATCCGCCGCGAGGGCGCGGATATCACCATCGCCACCCTCGGGCCCGCTTTGTATACAGCACTCGAAGCCGCAGAAACCCTCCAGACGCAGTACCGCTTGTCTGCTGAAGTCATCGACCTGCGCTTTGCCGTACCCCTGAACTACGAGAAACTCCTCGACTCAGTACGAAAGACCGGACGCCTAGTATTGGTATCCGATGCTGTCGAGCGGGGAAGCTTCTTGAACACCGTGGCCTCACATCTGACCCGACTAGTCTTCGATGACCTCGATGCCCCGATAGTAGTGCTCGGCTCCAGAAATCACATCACTCCCGCACCTGAACTCGAAGAGTTGTTTTTCATCCAGCCCGACGAGATTCTTGATGCTATCCATACACAGATCCTCGAACTGCCAGGCCACCAGGTGACAACCGATCAGTCACAGCATGAGATGCTGAGACGGGCGAAATATGGTGTCTGAGCTGACTGTTACCTGCTGACCGCACACGTTCAGTGTGAGGGGGTCACCCGATATGACGCGCAGGCTGATCCCGTCACCAGTGACAGCGACGAACAGAAGTGAACCTCGCAATCGCAGATGGAAGCTAATCCTCGTGATTCCAGGAGGAAGACAGGGATCGAAACTGTAGCCTGAGTAGTCTCTCAAGCCTGCAAAACCCACCACCACAGTGGACCACACCGACGCGGCTGCAGCGACATGAACCCCGTCGCAGGTGTTGTTGTGGGTGTCGGCAAGGTCGATGGCTAGGCTGGAGTGGAAATAGTTGTCTGCTAGATCTAGATGACCTACCCAGGCAGCCATGATGGCCTGCGCGGATGTGGATAAGGTGGAGTCTGCTGTTGTCAGCGGGTCATAGTAGTCGAAGTTGGCCTTCATCTGTTCGCGTGTGAACAGATCTGGGCGGTGAATCTGGGCGAGGATGAGGTCAGCCTGTTTCAGCACCTGATGGCGGTAGATCGTCAGCGGGTGATAGTGAAGCAGCAGAGGGTGATTCTGTGGCGGGGTTCCAGCAAAGTCCCAGACAGCATGGCTCAGAAAATGTGCATCCTGACCGTGAATACCCAGGGCTTCGTCATAGGGGATGGCTACGCAAGCTGCGGCATTTCGCCACAGCGCCAACTCAGCATCATCAACCTCCAAACGCCTGCACACCGCAGTCCAGGTTCTTTCATCCTGGCGGCCCAATCGGTCAAGCCAGTCAGCCGCAGCAGAGAGGTTCGCCGCCGCCATGACATTGGTGAACAGATTATCGTCCACCAGTGCCGAGTACTCGTCAGGGCCTGTCACCTGGTGAATATGGAAGACCCCGTCGGCATCGAAGAAGCCCAGGCTCACCCACAGGCGAGCGGTCTGAACCAGAATGTCGATACCCTCCTGGATCAGGTACGACCAATCATCAGTAGCCTGTAGGTATCGATTGATAGCGTAGGCGATGTCCGCATTGATGTGATACTGGGCAGTCCCGGCTTCGAAAAAGGCGGATGCCTCCCGGCCGTCAATACTGCGCCACGGGAAGAGTGCTCCACGATGGTGGAGTTCACCAGCCCGCTGTAGGGCTCGGGGCAGCGTCGAGAAACGGTACCTCAGCCCAGCCTTGGCCAACTCAGGATGGGTATAGGTCAGCATGGGTATCACCATTGCTTCAGCATCCCAGAAGGTGTGTCCGTCGTAGCCTCCTCCTGTGACACCTTTCGCGGGGATGCCAAGGCCTTCACTGCACACGCTAGCTTGGAACCCTTGATAGAGGTTCCAGCGCAGTGCGCTCTGGGTATCATGGTCATCCTCGATCACGATATCAGCGGTATGCCACCAGTGAGTTAATGCCTGCTCATGGGAGTCAAGAAGGTCGGCTCGCGAGCAATGACGTAGCCTGTCGAGCGTGTCGCAAGCCTGCCCGAGAAGATGCTCGTCAGATACAGGGCGAGCATCATCGGTGAATAGGGGGCCATCGGTAGCAAAAGACGCCCGTACTGACACTGTCAGGGTGTCATCTGCTGACAGTTCGGCAGAAAACTTGCGTCCCACTGCGGTATCTGTGCTCATCAGTGATTCTGTCGATGCATGGGAGTTTGTCTCATAGCTGACCAGGCAGGCAACACCAACACCGCAGTTCTTGGTTCGAACCAGGATTCCAGGGTCTGGCTGTGTTGCCATCCAGGTGATTGTTGTGGGGCTTTCCAGAGAAGTGGACTTACGAGGGTCCAACCCAGTCGAGTCGATCCGTCGAGGCTGAGCGCTCACCCAATGGGAGATCTCGACGTGTGCCGGTTGAAACACGTGCACGGAATACTCGAGGAAAACACAGCCACGAAGCACAGCCGACACCATCCGCATGGAGGTGATCCTCACCTGTGTTCCATCAGGGACAATCCATGTCAGATTCCGCTGGAGGATTCCTGTGTTCATCGACAGTGTACGGCGATAGTCGCGGCACGGTGAGGTGTAGGGATCGAAAGTGTACCCATTAACCACCAGAGAGAACTGGCCTGGGTTGGGGGCTGGTTGGATTGTTTGCCCCACTCGAGCCAGTCCATAGGCATCCTCGGGGTAGAGGATCGGCCAGGTCTCGTAGAAGCCATTCACAAAGACTTGATCGGCGCAATCTGAATCCTCTTCGATAAAACCGCGCATACCGATGAATCCATTGGCGAGGGCGAAGATCGTACGAGCGTGACCGGAAGAGTTAGCCTCGGTGTCTTCGAGGGTCCAGTCAGTGGTGTGGATGGTCACGGCCCCGCCTTCTTTCTCCCCATCTCGAAGAGATGGAAACCTCGGTTATTAAGAAATGATAACGTTTGCTGCCAACGTTTGCAATCGCTTCTTCGGTACCCTAGTCTGGTCCATACGAGCTGGTGCCACCCCAGTGGCGCAGAATTGACAAAGGAGTTTTCATGGCAAAACGCTATTTGACACTTGGCCTTGCAGGCCTGATTGTAGCCACCATGGGTTTGGCTGCTTGTACTCCAGATACACCACCGGCAAAGGACAATCTGGTTGTGACCATTTACGGAACACCGACGGGTAGCGAAGGTGCTCAGTGGGAGGCAAGCTGGCAAGCATGGGCTGCTGCAAATGAGATCACCATCCAATACACCGGTGACAGAGATTTCACCACCAATATCTCCACCAAGATTCAAGGTAATGACCTGCCCGATATCGCAGTCTTCCCTCAGCCTGGTTTGATGAAGGCCGTGATTGAAGACGGCAAGGTTAAGCCCCTTGATGCAGTGACACTTGGCTCAGTGACCCAGAATTTCTCTGCTGACTGGCAGTCCTACGGTACGGTCGAGGGTGAACAGTACGCCGTACCGCTGGACGCCTCAGCTAAGGGTTACATCTGGTATTCCCCTAAGAAGTTCGCTGAGCTCAACGCAACAATTCCCACAACCTGGGCAGAATTGATGACACTGACCGATACGCTGGCAACCCAAACTGGTGCACCCGTCTGGTGTGCAGGTTTCAACTCCGGCGATGCATCGGGTTGGCCGGGAACCGACCAGCTTGCTGAGTACGTACTGTCCGCATCAGGCGGCGCCGTCTATGACCAGTGGGTCGATGGAACGGTGAAGTTCACTGACAAGCCCATTGCCGACGCATTCACTGCGATGGGGAAGATCCTGTTGGATCCGAAGTATGTCAACGCTGGTTTCGGTGATGTTGCGTCCATCAACTCCACGTCATTCGGTGATGTTACCATCCCCTTGGCAAGCGGCCAGTGCTTGATGACGAACCAGGCTACCTTCCTGGCTGGCTTCTTTGCTGACGCCAAGACCGCCGATGGTGAAACCCCAGTTGTGGCAGAAGACGGCGACATCTGGGCATTCATGATGCCTCCAGTTGCCGGGACTCCATCAGTCATGGGCGGCGGCGACTTCGCCGTTGCATTCAGCGATGACCCGGCTGTGGCCAAGGTCATGGCCTACCTGGCCTCGGGTGACTATGCCACCAGCCTCATCACAGTTGACGGTGCATCCTTCATCACCGCCAACAAGGGCGTGGATATCTCCAAGCAGAGTGATCCTCTCCTGGCCCAGGCCATGGAAGTCTTGATCAGCCCAACAACCATCTTCCGTTTCGGTGCCGGCGACGCAATGCCAAGTGTTGTGCAGCAGGCCTGGTGGAAGGGCATGGTGAACTGGATCAACGGCGTGGACCAAGCAGAGGTTCTTGAGCAGATTCAAGCAGCGTGGGCTGACATTTAATCAACGAAGACAGCGTCGACCGACGAGGGAGGTGGAGTCATGCAAGGGTTTTTAGCCTGGCTGGCAAGTTTGCCTCAGCTAGTGCAGATCCCAGTAGTGATTGCCATCTTCCTCGTGGTCGTCGGCTTCATCATCGTCCTCATTGAGGTAGCCCCCCGTCCTGGGAAAAAGTACACCTGGGTGAGATTGGCAATAGCCGTGGGGGTTCCGGTAGCCCTCCTCGCAGCCTTCGGGCTCCAGAAATCAGTTGCCTGGGTCTTTCTACTCGGCGCTGGTTTGGGAGGAGGGCTCTTCTGGCTTGATGCCCGTTCAAGGAAGGGGCAAGGACGACTTATTCAACTGGCCCTATTCACCTCTCCAGCTTTATTCCTCCTCGTTGTCGGATTAGTCTGGCCGACAATCCGTACCATGGTCTCGGCGTTCATGGACAAGTCAGGCAACCGATTCGTCGGGCTCGATAACTTCGCCTGGGTCTTCTCAGCCGGAGGGTCGGGGGGACTGACCTCGCTGATCAACACCATCATATGGGTGCTGGTCGCACCCGTACTGGCAACAGGGATTGGCCTGGTCTACGCACTGTGGGTGGACCGCTCGCGGGCGGAAAAGCTGCTCAAGGTGTTGATCTTCATGCCCATGGCGGTCTCTTTCGTGGGCGCATCCATCATCTTCAAGTTCTTCTATGACTATCGCCAAGGCAACCAGATCGGCTTACTGAATCAGATCGTGGTTTTCTTCGGGGGCACGCCGATCAACTGGCTCCAGGGCTATCCGCTCAACATGTTTCTCATGATTGCCATCCTGATTTGGTCTCAAACAGGGTTCGCGATGGTGATTCTGTCTGCGGCGATCAAGTCGGTCCCAGCGGAGCTCATCGAGGCAGCACAGATCGATGGAGCATCCGCCTTCAGGCGCTTCATCAACGTGATCATCCCCACCATCAGGCCCACGATCATCGTGGTCTGGATCACAATTTCCATCACCTCGCTCAAGGTTTACGACATCATCGCTGTCACCACAGCAGGGTTCAATAACACCTCGGTACTCGGCTATGAGATGGTACGCCAGTTCTCCCTGTTCCCGCCGCAAACCGGACACTCCGCTGCGTTGGCGATGCTCATCTTCATTCTGGTGATTCCGTTCATCGCCTACAATGCCCGCAACCTATCAAGGGAGCGGCGATGAGCATCACATCAGTGGCGAACTCCACGCGGCGGGTCAAGAAAACCCACAAGGCTCTCAGCAGTCCTTGGGCGACCGCCGGTGCCATCCTCATCGCGGTGGTCTGGACCGTACCGACTTTCGGGTTGTTCGTGTCCTCCTTCAGGCCCGCAGCCGACATCACCACGTCAGGGTGGTGGACCTTCTTCACCAATCCGAACGTCACCCTGAACAACTACGCCCAGACTCTCGACTTCGTCTCCTCCGGTGTGACCATTCGCCAGACTTTGGTGAACTCACTCACCATCACGATTCCAGCGGCAGTGATCCCTATCACCTTAGCCCTGCTGATTGCCTACGCTCTGGCTTGGATTGACTTCCGTGGGCGTCATGTGGTGTTCATCGCGATTTTCACTCTCCAGATTGTGCCGCTGCAGATGCTTCTGGTACCGCTGCTGAAACTGTATACCGGGGGAGTCACCCTGGCAGGAGTCCAGATCTTCTCGGGTCTGGGTGCCAACTCACTGGGGTCGGGGTTTGCACAGGTGTGGATCACTCATACGATGTCAGCCCTGCCTCTGGCAACCTTCATGCTGCACAACGCGTTGGCGACGATCCCCGGTGAAGTCATGGAAGCAGCCCAAATAGATGGGGCCGGACACGGGCAGATCTTCCTGCGGCTGGCGTTGCCGTTGGCTGTGCCGACCATCGCTAGTTATGCGATCTTCCAGTTCCTGTGGGTGTGGAATGATCTGCTCATCGCCACCATCTTCACCTCGGGGCGCAATGCTCCGATTACGAAAACTCTGGCGGACCTCTCAGGGGTCTATGGTCAGCAGTGGTACCTGCTGACGGCAGGTACCTTCTTGGCGATCATCGTACCTCTGTGTGTCTTCTTCGCTCTGCAGCGCTTCTTCGTTCGCGGTCTCCTCGCCGGAGCAACCAAGGGGTAAGATGATGCGAAAGGGGCAACTGTGGTAGGCATAGAAGATATTGCGCGTGACATCGGCATGTCCGCGTCAACGGTATCTCGCGCGTTGAGGGACCTGCCAGCAGTCTCAGAGAAAACCAAGGAAATCGTACGTGCTGCTGCGGATCGCCTGGGATATGTACGCTCCGCGGCGGCGTCGGGGCTGGTTACAGGCCGTACCATGGCCATCTCTCTAGTCGTACCTTCGGTAAGTTTGTGGTTCTACTCCCAAGTCATCGAGGGGGTGGACTCGCAACTGCGCGAGGCAGATTACGATATGGCGCTGGTGAACCTCGGGGGAGTCGGAGTCGAACGACAGCGCGCATTCAGGCGTTCTCTGCTGCGGCATCGCGGGGATGCCGTGCTGGCTTTGTGTCTGGATTTCTCGGATGAGGAGCGTGAGGAACTTCGTCAGACCAGGTTGCCGGTGATTGTGGTGGGGACCCCGGTTTCCGGCTTGCGGTTCGTCGGGATTGACGAGGTGGCCGCCGGTGCCCAGGCCACCCAGCATCTGATTGACTTGGGGCATCGGGATATCCTCCATATCACCGGAGGTGCCGAAGAAAGGCTGGGGTTGAGCCTTCGAGTGCCGCAAGGACGGCGATGGGGGTATGAGCAGGCCCTGAAAGCTGCAGGAATCACCCCGAACCCAGCCAGGGTAGTCGAAGGACGTTTCTCGATGGAGTACAGCCGTACGGCGATCGACACCCTCATTGAGTCCGGTGAAACCATGCCGACTGCCATCTTCGCCGCCTCCGATGAGATGGCCTTCGGCGCCATCCTGTCGCTGAATCATCATGGCCTGGATGTGCCCGGTGATGTCTCGGTCATCGGCATCGACGACCACGAGATGTCGAGTTCCTTCTACTTAACGACCCTGGCCCAACGCCCCTTCGACCAGGGAGTTCACGGGGCACAAATCCTGCTCGATGAGCTCTGCGGTAAGCCAGCGGTACGGACCTCGCGCGTACTGCCGGTTCATCTCGTTACGCGAGGTTCCACAGCGCCGGTCACGAGGTAGAAAAACTCTTCCAAGCAGCGACAAATCCTGGCGCACACTTGCCATAGTCTTTATATGAAAACACCACTGCTGGAGGAGCATCCAGGTACATCAAAGCATATAGATGATATGCTGAAGCATATGAGAACAACATTCCTCATCAACGAAGACCTCTATTCACGAGTCAAGAAGATCGCCGTGAACCAGAAGAGAACTGTGACATCACTGGTTGACGAAGCCTTGATCCAACTAGCTGAGAAGTACGAAGCCACCGAAGAAACCACGGGCCGTTTCTACTTTAACGCTTTGGATTGCGGTGGTCTGCTTCCAGGTATTGACATAACAAATAATGCACAAATTGCCGACATCCTCGATCGAGAGGAATTCGGCGCGATGGTGTGGTGGCCTGATGATAATGCCTGATGTCAATGTGCTCATTGGATCGATGCGCATCGAGGATCCTCGCCATGCGCAGTTGAGTGAGTGGCTGGGAAATGCTGTGGATGGACACGAAACCCTTGGCTTGTCAGTCCTTGTTTTGGGTGGAGTAGTCCGTATCATGAGTCATCGTGGTCTCCTCAATGTTCCCAAGCCGACACAAATTGTCATAGCAGAACTTGAAAGACTGCTTCGGCATAGAAACGTGGAACTCGTTTATCCTGGACCCAAGCATTGGGATATCTTTGCTTGGCTGTGTAAAATCACAGGAATCACAGGCGGTCGTATCTCAGATCTCCAGCACGCCGCCATCGCCATCGAACACGATGCAACGTGGGTAAGCCTCGATCAAGACTTTGCCAGAGTTCCCTCACTGAGGTGGGAACTGCCAACTGTGTGACAAATCGGGCATGATCACCTTGGATTAAGCCTAGCCCCAGGTCACCGCACCCTGGTCATGCTGCCGTAGGCAGTACCCCCGGCAGCCTATCTGTGGACTTGGGAAAAGATCTCTACTCAAGACCCTACGCAGGCCGCCGGGGATACTGCCTACGGCAGCATGACCGGAAGTTAAGCGATTCGTTTGTGGGAGAAGGAGCTTCTCTACTCTCGGCGGGGGAGGATGATGGTTCTTCCATCAATAACGAAGACTTCTTGCCCGGCGGCGGTGTGCCAGGTGAAGCATCCTTCGGATGTTTGTTCGAGTCGCCAGCCGGCGTGTGTTTTGAGTCGGTGAGCGCGCCTGGAGAGGGGTCCGAGGTTGGAAACTCTGGTTTGACCAGTTTCACCTGCCCGATAGGGGTTGGTGTGGTCGAGATCCAGGTGTCGGGATTCGATGCTGGACCAGGGGAATACGTCGTGGGGGTGGGCTAGTAATACCCGGTCGCGGATGCGGGTGGGAATCTCGTATGAGTCGACGGAAATGTCATCTGCGTTGAGGTGGATCGCGGGGGTCAGGCGTACCTGGGTGGCTTGGGTGAGGTTGCGGACCTGCTCAATCATCAGTGGCCCGATCTCTTCGACCCGGGCTAGGGCTTCGGGATCCTCACAATTCTCGGCGTGGATGTGAAGAAAGATCTGGGTACGCGGGGTAAACGCGGGGATCAGGGTGGCAGCAGAGGCGATGAAGGCTTCTTTGGCCTCATCGGTGTCGGGAACAGGGTCCATATCGCGGGTGGTGGGTATTCCGATGAGTTGGACCGCAGCAGCGGGATTAGCGAGAACACCAATAGCCTTGGCTCGACGCTCATCGTGGGTTCCGGTGTCGCCATTGGCGGCGAGGGCATCAGCGATGTGGTCGATCGTGGCATCGAAGAAGATTGAATCCGATCGATCAATGCGAGCATTGACCCACCCGGTAAGCGGGTCGCAGGCGTCTCCATTGATGCGCACATGACGTGAGGACCCACTCTTCGCCTTATCGCGTAGATGATCGGGGTCTGCTTTCGCCAGCGCTGCTGTGATCGTACGAGTCAACCGCTTGGTGTTCACAGTTCCCAGACTGGGAGCAATCATCGCATCGACGATGGCGTATTGGTCGTCGGTCAGCCATTGGGTTTCTTGGGCGACCCGGCGTGCCTGCCATAGTGGCGCGACCCCGCTGGTGACTTGATTCCAACAGGTGGGTAGGTAGACGCATAGATTGCGGATGTCTTTGATCAGGTATGCCGCTGCTGTGGTGGACGTCCGCAGTGTGACCGCGAGTTCACCGCTGAGATCTTCTCCAAAGAGATCTTCATCGATCTCTTGGAACCGGTATTCGTTGTGTTCGGTAGGCAGGGGAATCTCCTCGGGCCAGGAGTAGGAGTGAATCGCAGTGGCGAGTTGGGCGGAAATCTCCGCTTCGAGTTCGTCGCGTTGACGGCACAGTTGAGTGAGCTTTGTCATCTCGGCTCTAGCGTGAGATAACCACTCATTCTGTGATTCGTACATACGTTCGATTCTATCATGATATACAGTCAGAATCTACCCGGGATTGAGTTATCCACAAGGAAAAATAGAGGAAAACAAAACTGTGGATAACTCCCCCCCGGTCATCCTGCCGTCAGGCAGGACCCCCGGCAGCCAGCGTAGGGTCTGGGGGTAGATCTTTACCCAAGTCCATACGTCGGCTTCCGGGGGTCCTGCCTGCGGCAGGATGACCGGGGGC
>Ga0123356_10001657_pt1 | contig 24369 bp, 23 predicted proteins | sample TergutEmb28metaG_2_FD_92546 | JGI IMG/M metagenome (GOLD analysis project Ga0123356, IMG submission 92546) | Embiratermes neotenicus P3 segment gut microbial communities from Petit-Saut dam, French Guiana - Emb289 P3 | ecosystem: Host-associated > Arthropoda: Insects > Digestive system > Gut ...
GCGATCCTCTGTTTTAGCGGTGCAGCCTGTCCTCAGCATTGTGTTCAGCGTCGCCGCCCTGGGCGCGGGCCTCTTGCTGATCAACGTGTTTGGCGACGCCTACGCGGGGATTATCAGTTTGAGCATCAGCGCGCCGGGTATGCTGATTGGGCTGCTGATTATTTCATGGAAGGTGCGCGAAACAAAAAATGTGAATTTGGAAGCGGTAACAGGGATTGAGGAGGGCCTAGGCTGATTTCTTCAGTTTTGCCTTGAGTTTGTTCGTCGTCTGGCGCACAACGGCATAGGTGTCGGCAACGCTGAACGTTCCGGTCACATGGGGCAAGGTTGCCGTAACGATTTTGTAACGGCTGACAACATGCTCCATGAACCGTTCCAGCTTTGCGGGGCTTGCTTTTATTTTGTCCTCCGCTGATATCTCGTAGTCGAAGGGCCGCTGTTCCAGCGCGTCGTAGAGCGGTCCGCCGTTTTGAAATACCCCGGCGTCAAAATCCGCCGTTACGGAGAAGACGGCGATTCTCTCATCCTGCGGCATAACAATGCGTTCCGCGCCATTCAGACCGATGCTATACTTGAATAGATAAAACTGCTTTGCCGGAATATCGCCCTCATCGCCGTGGGTATGTGTGGCGTTCCAGGCCAAAATGTCGCGCTTGATATAGCCCGTTTCGCCAAGGCCCACCAGATCCCACGCGCCTATGGCCTCAAAGGCGTCCCGCACCTTGATTTCTACGAGCTCCTCCCCCGCCTTGCATTCGGCGCGTACATCGCCGCCAAGGCTGCACATCAGCAGATGCGCGCGCTTTGCGCCCTCCGGCAGACGGATCGTTTGCCCCTTGCAGGTCATGGCGTTTTTGCCATTTTTCGCGGTAGAAAAGCGGACGCCGCCGCTCGTAATTACCTCCGGATATAATTCCAGTGGAATGGAAACGCCGTCCGCAAGATCGGCGCCGCCGTGATGACCGTTCGCCGTAACGGCAATTATGTTGTAGGGCAAAGCGACGGGTTCCTGTTCCGGAGGAGCGGCCCGCACCCGCGCTTTCTTCAATGTGAGGGCAAAGGTCTTGATCTCAAAAGGCTTCATGTCGAATGCCAGTTCGCCGTGTTCCACTGCCGCATCCCGCAAAAATGTTTCTACCCCCAGGGTTTCGACGGCACTTTCAATTCCGTTCAGCAGTGTAAAGCGAACGCCCCTGGCCTCCTTGCCATTGCCCTCGTTGAACCGGACGACGATCCTGTCTTCATTTTCGGCCTTCTTGATGGCCCGCAGCATTACGCCGCTGTGATTCAATGAGCCAAAGGAATATTCTGAGCCGAGCATGCCTACGTGCCGGTCCGTGACAAAGGCGTTCATGGGTTGGTTGAATGCCGCGGCCGCCGCTTGCGTGCCGTTTTCATAGGCCCCCGCATGGGGAAAAACGCCGAAGGAGAATCGGTTCAGGCCCAAATCCATCAGATGCTGCGAAGCCTCCCAGCGGAAGGGCCCGGCCGGGGTATGGATCAGCGTGAGCCGCAGGGTATTGTCCGATGGCTTGTCGGCGCCGGATTTGGAATCGCTGAGCACGGAAATGCCATAATCGCCGTCCGCGTCCGTGATATCCATCCAATTCTGGAACGGCACCTCGTAGAGGTTGGTTTTGTTCGTGCCACGTTCCACAGCGCCCAGGCCAATGTCATAGGTTGCGTTTTCATTGGCGACGCTGAACGGGAATTCCGCTTTCAACAGGCTCTTTGTCTCGCGCCAGTCCACCTCGTTGTATAGTTTCACATAGGCGGCGCCGGCGTCGAGAGAAACGCTTTGGCGAAAACTTGAGCAGCCCAGCGTTCTCGTGATTTCCAGCGTCGCGCGCGCCGGGCCGCCTTCGATGATTTCAAAGCGCGCGCCTGCGGGGTATCTTTTGTCCCCGCTCATTACATCCTGATAGCGAAGCTCCCAGGCGGGCCATGTGGTTGAATGATCGGGCAAAACAACCATCCGAATGGGCTGCGATAAGGCTTCTCTTTTGCTGCGTTTGTCAAATATGCTTACGATATCGCCATTTTGATCAAAAGCCAGCGCGAGGTTTTCATTTTCAATGCTTCTTTCAGTTATTTTGAGTGGATTCTTCAGCGTAGATTCCGCGATCTGAACATCAAAGACCTTCCATGAAAGGGGCGGCAGATCGGCGATAAAGGTAACGGTGAAGCGGTCATCCTCTCGGTGCGTTATCTGCGCGGGAACTTCTGCTCCCTGATTGTCAACGACCTTCACGTGCTCTATATCGACCGGCAGGGTGATGTCGGCGCTGATGGCCTCGGCGCGGGTATGGGCAAGGGGGTTATTGACGACTACCGGAATGCCGGCCGCGAAAGAGGTATCCAACAACGACGAAACAGCCCTGTTCCCGTAGGTATATTCTTCCGCGAACTGATTCATGGACATCGCGTAGTCATTCCAATTGCGCTTGTAGCATAGTTGGAAGGAGGTGCCGGTGATATCGTCGTGGAACTGATGCGCGATGAAGCGTTTCCACGCTTCTGTCAGCCGCTCTTTTGGGTATGCCGCCGCGCCCAGGTGCTCGGCGGCCACCAGCGTGCGCTCGGCTGCGTCGGCCAGCTGCTCGCACCGCCTGTTCCAGCGGTGGCCGATGGCCCGCGACGTATAGCTGCCCGTGCCGTGGTCGGTGAGCAGGAACTCCCCCTCGTGGGAAGGCATGGCGTCGATTTGCGCGTCCGTCCGTTCTTCCCTGATGGCATCGAACACATCGCGCGCGGCCGAAGATAACACCTTGATATGGGACGAAGCGTTTTTTCTGACCGCCTTTTCCAGATTCCATACCGAACGCCTGGAGGGCGTACCGCCCATGTCGCCCGTGCCGTAAAACCGATATGTAAAGGGCATGTTATAGTCGCGGGCGTTTGCCTCTAGCTTTTCCAAGAATTCCCTGCTATGGCGCACAGCGCGGAGGTTCTCGGTATAAGCGCCGGGTCGGATGCTTGCGAATACATAATTCCCGTCGACGCCGACCCACTTGCCGATATCGAAGGGCCTGCCGCAAGCGCCGCCCCAGGTGAGTTTTTGCGTAGCGAAGCCACAAAGCCCGGCATGGGCCATCACCGAAGGCAGGGCATAGCCAAAGCCGAAGCAGTCAGGCAGGAATATATCAACACAGCGCGTGCCGAAGGTTTTTTCAAAGTAGTCGTTGCCCAGGAGGATATTTCTAAATAGGGCTTCCGGCGAAGGTGTGTTCACGTCGCCGTTTTCGTAGGAGCTCCCCGTGGGAACCCAGCGGCCCTGCGCCACATATTCCCGCAGGCGCTCAAACTCCTCGGGATAATACTCTTCCATCAACTCGTAACGATAGGCGCCTTCAAAATTGAATTTATATGCGGGATATTGTTCGAAAAAGGAGAAATTCCTGCGGAGGGTCATGGGCAGAAGGTGGCGGATGGTGGTCTCCAAGGGCCAGAGCCATGTGGTGTCAAGATGCGCGGTGGCGACGGTGAAAATCAGCATATCTCGGTTTCCTCCTGCATTTTTTGCGCCAGAGCGCGGCGCTCAATCAAATCCGCCTCCACCTCCTTGGGGTCTTGGGGATACTTGAAGAAGAGCAAGGATATAAATCCGACAAGCCCGCCCGCGATTTTGCCCCAGTGCGTCAGCGGCCAGGCGGTGTTCAGGAAGCGATCCGGCTGCTCCTCCGTTGGGTAGTCAAAGCCCATGAAGCCGGACCATTGCAGCACGGCTTTGTTGACAAAATCATGAACGTTTTCTTTGAGCGACTTATTCGTGCCGCCATGCACCCCGTTGAGCATTCGATCCAGCGACATCGTGACGCCTTCGCCGCGCTGGCCGGTTTTCCATTCCACATAGTCGAGCATTTCGTACTTGATCAACTCCCGGGGCACGGGGGCCCAGTTATCAATGATCCCGCGGAACATTTCTATGGTAAACAGGAAAAATATCCGCGGCCAGCTTTTGTAGCCGACAAGGTACATCCCGATGTGCGCAAGCGCCGTAAACAATTCCTGGAACCGCAAAAACTGCACTTTGTTTTTGAATTTACCCACGACTTTATTCGCGAAGGGCTGCAGCAAAAGGCAGGGAAGGCCGAATGTCACGTTTTTGATTCCCCAAATGATCAAGCCGTCGTACATCCTGCCGCGCAGCATCATTTTTGGAAAAAGAAAACGGTACTGGTACATATAATCCGTAATGGGGAAAATCATCCGGATCATATTGGCGGCGGTCGTTATCATGAACCAGCGGTTGTGCCTGACCACGGCAAACGCTTCGCGCAGGGTGGGTGGGCGCTCGGTTTGCGCGTCCGCGCCGGTTGATTGATCCTCGCCTTTGATCAGAACGCTAAAATCCACGCGCTGCTTGGCGAAGGACGGCAGCCAACGGGAAAACACCGTAAACGGCGCGAACAGGATCGCCCCGTATATCATGATCTGATAATCGGATAAGCCCAGGAGATCTTTCATCCCCATGAGCATCATGGGAACAGCGTTGAAAACGTCCGAGAACTGATTGCCAATGACCCTGCATAGCTGCAAAATGCTGCGCTGCTCGTCGCGCGGCGTAATGCCCGCCCATATTTTTGTTTCGCTTACGAGGTTCGCGGTGCTCATGACATTGTGAAGCATCGTAACAAGCGTCCAAAGTATAATGCGCTGGAACGGTGAAATGCCGAGGTTGAAGCATTGAATCAGGATGAACATGGGGCTGAGCGTCGCGTTGAAGCGCATCATCCAGCGGTGTGCCCGCTCGCTGAAGCGCCTGCGGTCCATGAAAGAGCCAACGGCGGGATTGTTGGCCATGTCCCAGCCTGTGATGGCTATGTTGCTATAACTTTTCCATATGGGAGGAACCTTGCCCGGCCCCATGCCAATGAAAAGGTGGTCCTTGAGGCCCACATAGCCTTTCATGAAGCCTTTCAAAGCCTCGGCAAAGAATTGGATGCCGCCCTCCCAGGGCCGGATGTTTTCTTCCGGCAGGCCCGCGCCCTTCCACCAGCCGACAGGATGCCGGATGGCCTCTTTTACTTTCGTTTTGGTTTCCATGCTTATTTTCGCCATATGTTCGGCTAGTCCTTTCCCTAATTTCCCAACCCGCGCAGGTACCTGTAGTTGATGCTCGCGCTTTCTTCCGGCGCGAGGGATGTTTCGTCCTGCTCGGCGGTAATCCAGAGATTCTTCTCCCTGGCCCAATCATATATAGCTTTAAAATCCACGATGCCGGTGCCAAGCTCCGTGAACGCGCGTGGCTTTTGATTGTGCTTGAAGTCTTTGAAATGGAGCGCCTCTATACGATTTGCGTGGCGATGCAAAAATTCCATAGAATCAGCACCGGCGACGGCGATCCAGCCCACGTCCGGCACCAGGCGCATCAGGTCAGGACTCACATGATCGAGAAGCAAGTCCATGCCGCGTTGTTCACTTTCAAATTCCCAGTCGTGGTTGTGATAGCATAGCGTCAGGCCTGCTTCAACGCAACGCCTGCCGATTTCTTCATACGTGCTGGCCTCGTGGAGATAGTCCTCGTCGGTTTTGCCTTCAGCGTAAGCGCCGATCAAATAAATATAGTTGCATCCGAGCTGCCGGGCAAATCGGATGGTGCGGGCAATGCCCTCCAGCTGTTCTTTCACTGAACCGCGGTTGAGAAAATCGCCGCCCACATGGATGGCCGGGAGCTCCAGATGATTGCGCTCGAGTAGCTCCGCATAGTACTCCGGCTTATCCAGATCAAAATGCCGCGCGCCGATTTCCGCGCCGTCATAGCCGATTTCCGCGATGTTCTTCAGGATGCGCTTGATATTTTTTTTGATGTTGGGATTGCCGTAGACGATGGCCTGGCACGCGATTTTTATCATGATAATCTCCTCGCTAAAAAATTTCACGGATAATGTTCAGAGCGCCCGCGATTGCCTGCGCGATGTTTGCGTCCGGCGGGATATCCGCCTCGACGCTCAGCCTTTCAGCATAATTACACTGCCTGGCGGCCGCGGCGAATTCATTGTAACAGCTTATATCGTCTGAACTGGCGGGAACCGTGCGCCCCTTTGGATTGGCGATGTGCAAATGAAAAAGCTGCTCTGGTGCTTTGGTGATATCCATGGGGGATTGGCCCAGCGCCGCCGCGTGATACAGGTCGAACACGGCGCCCACGGAGCTTCCGCATTCCTTGGCAAGGGCTGCCGCTTCCGGGAAGCTGGTGATCATATTGGTGTCGCACAAAGGCTCAATGGCGATTTTCAGATTGTGCATTGTTGCCAGATTGCCGATGATTCTCAGAACGTCGATCAGCCTGTTTCGCGCTGTGTCGTAGTCCATGCCGTCAGGAACGGCCCGGGCGCCGCCATGGCCGAAAACGACCGTTTCGCAGCCCAGGTCCGCAGCCAGCGCTAGCGTTCGTGTCGCGTGCGCTTCGATCGCTTCCAGGTCACGTTCCATGCTGACCAGCGGCATGGAATAGGGGAAGATCATCATACCCATGCGGCAGGGCACATTCGCTTCGGCCAGCCGCCGCTTGAAGGTTTCGTATTGCTCCGGCGCGAGGGCCAGCAGATGGGTAAGCTGGGTTTCCAGATAATCGTAGCCCGCCGCGAGGATACCCTCAAAGATTTCTTTGCCGCGCGGGTCTTCGGCCACCAAAAAGTTCGCGTTTGCGCAGTATCCGAATTGCATAGCTATTCTCCTATTCTATTCTATCGCGTTCATACACTCAAGTACCGTAGGCCTTAAATCGTAGATTTCATCCAGAGTAACCGGGTGGCCAAGCGTGCCGGAAAGAATCGCCGCAAGGGATGTCGCGAGGCAGACGATCCCATGATCCTCCGAAACCTGGGATGTTCCAGCGCCTTCGATCTCGGCTAAGAAGTGCCGCATGACGGCCCGCTCGGGATGGATCAAATCCTCTTCGTCTTCCGGCAGGGGCGCGGCTTCGATCTCTTTGCCGCCGGCTGTGATCACGATAAGCGGCTTGTCGTTGGGAACGGGCTGGTTCTTGTATAAGCCTTCGGAACCCGTAGCCGTGCACAAAAGCGCGTCGGAAACGCCGGCGGGAAGGCCCCAGTTCATCATGATTTCCCCGAGCGCCCCGTTTTCGTATTCGATGGTCATAAAGCAGGCGTCCGGCGCCTTCGTTTCGATGGAATCCAGCGACGGCCTGTTTTTTGCGTTGCCGTGCCACCGGCAGTTGACGCGCACCGGGTCGCAGCCGTAATACAGCCGCATGAGGTCGAACAGGTGGCAGGCCATATCCACCAGCGGGCCGCCGTTGCCATAGACCGCGTCGTGCATGGCGATTTTTGGCCGGGTTTCCCGGATGTCCGAAAAATGGATCATCATGTTTTCGCCGAATATGTTTTGCTCCACGGCGCGCTGGAGCGCGCGGAACCAGGGGATGTTGCGGTACTGCATGCCGATGGCCAGCACCTTGCCGGTCTGCTCCCTGCATTCTTTGAGAGCGAAGCACTTGGCCAGCGAGAGATCCAGGGGTTTTTCCGTGAGCACGTGGCAACCGCAGCGCATGGCGAACATGGCCATGTCGCAGTGGAAATAGGCAGGTGCGGCGATGATCACGACGTCCGGGCGGCTTTCCAGTATGGCGTCTTCCCATTTCGCCTGCGCCGTTCGGAAGCCGAATTCTTCTTTCGCCTTTTCCATGCGGTCCGGCAGGATATCGCAGACGGTATCCCAATCGAAGATATCGCCGTAGAATTCCTTGATCATCCGCATGTAGCAGTTGCCGCGGTCCCCCGCGCCGATGACGGTTAGCTTGTATTTTTGCATGATAGTCCTCCCAGCTAATATAAATAGTTTTTGATCCAGCGCAATAAGAATCTCCAATGGATCGGCCCGCCCACGCCGGCGTTTTCCTCCGGCTTCAGCGCGGTTTTCTGCCGGCGCAAAAAGCCGATCTGCCTGCGGCGGCGGCTCAGCCAATTGGGGTCGGCTTCTTCCGGCGGCGTAAAGCCGATACCGGGATTTTTTTCTAGCCATATCGCCAACCGCTCACGGAAATCAGCGTAGTTTTTATTTTGCGGATTTGTCCAGGCGGCTTCGGCGATGGCGTAAAGCCTGGGGAATGCCTGCAACGCCAACCGCTCCGGCGTGTCCACGAACTCCGACCAAAGGCAGGCCTCCAGGCCGAGCGCGGGAAGCCCTTTGCCTCTAAAGCCAGGCAAGCCTGGCCTGTATTGATAGGCTCGCTTCAACGTGACGGTGCCATAGGAAAAATCAAGGTAGGCGCGGAATTGCTCAGAGAAAATCAAGCCGCCGCCTTGCTTCCAAAAGCGCTTCGTGGATCCCACCTTGCTCACTTCCGCCCAATATTGAATGGCTATATCGGGAATGTTCTCGCGCAGCTTTGCGGCTTGCAGGCTTTCGTTCCAGCAAATACATTGCTTGCTGAGCTTTCGTAAATATGTTGCCAGCTGAGTGGTGAACCAACCCTGCAATTCTTCCGGCGTGGCGAGGCCTTCTTCTTTCATGCGTTGGTTGCAGTGCGGACACGCGCGCCATTCGTTCTTTGGAGCCTCGTCGCCGCCGATGTGGATGCGCCGCGACGGGAACAGCCCGGCGATTTCGTCCAGCAAGGGGAACAGGAATTCGAATACCTCGTCCTTGCCGGGGCAAAGGATGACCGCGCGGATGCCCGGCGCGCCGATGAGCCGCACCGGTTTGCCCAAACAGCTCAAATGCGGATAGGCGGAAAGGATGGCGCTGGCATGGCCCGGTAAGTCGATTTCGGGTATGACCTCCACGCCCCGCGCCTGCGCAAACGCAATGATATCCCGGATTTCATCCTGCGTATAGTATTCCGGCGCGTCCTGCTCCGGCGTATGTTGATCATGCAATGCCGGGTAGACGCGGCTTTCGATCCGCCAGCCCTGGTCGTCGGTCAAATGCCAGTGGAAGACATTGAGCTTGGCCAGGGAGGCCAGTTCGATCATCGCCTTCACGGTTTCCGCCGGAAAAAAGTGCCGCGCGCAGTCCATCATGAAGCCCCGGTGGGCATATTGTGGGGCGTCGATTATATCGCAGCAGGGAATGCTGTCATTATCTACCAAAGCGGCAAGGGTCGCCAGCGCCCAGCACAGGCCCTGCTCCGTCGCGGCCTCGACCTGAATGCCATCCTGGTGTACTTGAAGATGATATTCCTCCGGGGCAAGCGTTTCATCGCATGCAACGCGCAACCATGCCGGTTCCTCCACGGAATATGCGATACCCGCCCGCCGCGCGAAAACATCGAGGGATTCCAGGGAAAATGGCCCTGGATCGACCCGCAGCAAAGGGGGGAGCGCGATACGCCGATTTTCAATTTGCGTTTTTCCGTTGGGCATGGAGATCAGCGGGAAAGAATGCATGTGCGGCACATCCCATTGGTCAGTCTAACAAGAGTATAGCGCAAATGCTGAAAAAATGCAAGGTTTTTTATTGCGCATCCAAAATCCACAAATTTTACTTGCATTTCATTGCCGGCTCCGGTATAATTGAAGCGAATTAGACTGCGTAAGCGCGCAGCGCAACACAACTCAACAAAGGAGGCCATATTATGCACCATGGGCTTGGCTGCGACATGGGCAATTTATCAAGGCTGTCAAACGCCAAAAGCAGGTCGATCAGCGCGGAAAATTTTACAGGCGAAAAAGGCAAAGGCGGCATGGCCGTTGAAGGAACCGGGCAGTACGCGGCCCGGGATCTCGGCCATGGGTGGAAGGTATCGCCCAGCATCAAAATCGAGGCGGGCCGCACCGTTGAACTCGCCAGCATCGAAGGCCCGGGCGCTGTCCAGCATATCTGGCTGACGCCCACCGGGAACTGGCGCCAAACCATCCTCCGCGTTTACTGGGAGCACAGCGAGCATCCATCAATAGAATGCCCCATTGGGGATTTTTTCGCCTGCGCCTACCAGAAGGATTTCGCGCCGGTGGTTTCCCTGCCGGTCTGCGTCAATCCCGCAAGCGGCCTCAACTGTTACTGGGAGATGCCCTTCCGCAGGCATTGCCGCATCACGATGGAAAACCTCGCGGCGGAGGACATGATCCTGTATTACCAGATCGACTATGCCCTGACTGAAATACCGGAGGACTGCGCCTGCTTCCACGCCCAGTTCCGGCGAACAAACCCGCTGCCCGAAAAAGAAGTCTACACCATCCTGGACGGCGTCACCGGCAAGGGCCATTTTGTAGGCACCTACATGGCATGGGGCGCGAACAGCAAGGGCTGGTGGGGGGAAGGGGAAATCAAGTTCTACCTGGACGGCGACGAGTACCCCACCATCTGCGGCACGGGCACGGAGGATTATTTCTGCGGCTCCTACTGCTTTGAGGTGAACGGTCGCTACCGGGAATTCTGCACCCCCTACGCCGGGATGCCCAAGGTCGTCCTCCCCAAGGGGCTGCGAAAAGCCCAGCGGCGGTTTTCCCTGTACCGCTGGCATATCCCGGACCCCATCCGCTTTGAGGAGAACCTGCGGGTGACCATGCAGGCGCTGGGCTGGCAAAGCGGCGGGCGGTACCTGCCGCTGCAAGACGACATCGCGTCGGTGGCGTTTTGGTACCAAACCTTGCCCGCGGCGCAGTTCCCGCCGTTGCCTGGCAAGCGTGCGCTGGTGATCACATAAACGAATCCATTTGTGCATTGTGCATAATAGCTAATAGTTGTACCCCCGAATATTTTATGTGAATTGTGGAAAATGACGAAAACGCTTTACACCATACCTTTCGTTCGCTATAATGGGTTCATCTCATTCTGAAAGGTATGGTGTTTTTATGAAGAAGTTACTCAGCATGGTTCTTGTTTTGGCGATGGTACTTGGCTTGAGCGTGGGTGCGGGCGCGGTTTCGCCGCCCGGATTGAAGGCGCCTGAAAAGCTCGGCGGAATCAAGGCGGCGGGGTTCGTCCGTGCGGCCGGCGCGTATGATGCGCTGACGAAGGAAGAGTGGGCTGAGCTCGAAGAAATTGGGGAAACCGTTTATTATTGGACATTTGATCTATGGGGTGGATTTTTCTATGGCCGGGTTCATGCGATCTCGGAATATCCGGCAGCGTATAAACCGGGAAAAACATACGAAGGCTTAATGGCCGCTGGTGATTTGTTTGAGAAGAAAATGTACGACTCGGCTGAACGAAAAGCCATCACTAGTTTTGAGATTGATGACGTTGCCGTCGTGCAAGCCTATCTTGACGGCACTCTTGCAGCAAAGCTCACAAAGCTCTATGTCGCCTATATCTTACTACTCGAAAAAGAGATCAACAAGCTTTGCGAGGAGTTCTTCAAACCGGAAGCCCTGGCCTTTGCGGATCAAGTGGTTATAAAAGATTTGATTAGTCAAGCATTTTATATTGCGTTGTTTGCCATCGCCCCTACTGACGAAGAGGTTGAAGCACTGTTCAAAGAATTCGAAGGAGAATTCATCGGGCTTATGGCGGAACTCGAGGAGAAATGGAAGGGTACTTTAGGATGGTTCGATGAACAAGACGTTTGGCATGACGGGCTGATTGATCAATGGCCGAAAGAAGGCAAATGGACGCAGGCAACGGCGGCTTATCAGGAGTACAACGAAGATATCATAACGCTGTACAAACTCTTCTTTTCGAAGTTTGGCATTGAATTTAAACTACCCGAAAAGCCCAGCTTGTCTTCTTCCATCCCCGCCACCTACACCGTTACCTACAACCTCAAGGGCGGCACCGGCTCTTTCCCGCAGCAGTCCTTTTCTGAAACGACCGCCGGCGCCGGCGCGGCGGTGACGCTATACAACAACGCGCCGACGAGAAGCGGTTACATTTTCAAGGGCTGGGACACCAGTTCCGCGGCAACCACAAAGGTCTATGACAAAGGCGCGAAATTTACCATTACCGCGAACGTTACGCTTTACGCCGTTTGGGAGAAGGAACCCGGAACGGGCGGCCCCGAACCCGAACCTTCTTTGATCGCAAGGATATGGCAGGCCATCGTCAAGTGGATGTTCTTCGGCTGGCTGATCGCCTTATTCAGGTAACGCTTTTTTGCCCCTCACCTGCGAAAGCAAAATTCCCAGCATCATCAGCCCGCCGCCAAGGTAGCCCTTCCAGCCCAGCTGCTCCTGCAGGAGAAGGAACCCGCCGACCGCCGCGAAGAGGCTTTCCAGCGAAAAAATGATGGCCGCCCGGGAGGGTTCCACCCGGCGCTGGCCGACGATTTGCAGCGTGTAGGCGCAGCCCACGGAGAGAAACCCGCCGTAGAGCAGCGGCATCCTTCCCGCCCAAAGCGCCCCGAGCGTGGGCTCTTCAAACACCGCCATGCAAATGAGCGTAAGCGCCGCGCAAACGGCGAATTGCACCGCCGAAAAGCGGATGGGGCGCACCTTACCCGCGTAGGCGTCCACCACCATGATGTGGAATGTCCAGAATACGGCGCAGACCACCAGCAGGCCATCGCCCAGAGTGATCTTCCCAAAGCCCTCCGGGGCGCTCAAAAAATATAACCCCAAGAATGCCGTCGCGGCGCCCACGAGCGTAAGTTTCGTGGGCTTTTTGCCGAGCACAGTGCTGAACAGCGGTGTGAGCACTGTGTACAATCCCGTGATGAACCCTGCCTTGCCCGCCGAGCCCGTGAACGCGATGCCGTATTGCTGCAAATTGCTGGCAATGAACAGTATCACGCCCGCCAGTATTCCATATCGCCATGTCATGCGGCGTTCTTCCGGCGCCGCGCGTTTGCGCTCAAACAGGAGGATCAGCGGCAGCATGGAGCAGGCGCCTATGGCGAAGCGCACCCCGCCAAAGGTGAGGCTGCCCATGTAGTCCATGCCCTGCACCTGCGCCACAAAGGCAAAGCCCCATATAACAGAGGTGGTGAGCAGCAATAAAGTGGAACCGGCGGCGCCGGCCTTTTTTTGATTGGCCATGAGTTCTCCTGAATAATAATGTCAAGGAGGATTTTTATCAATTTCTACGTCTGCTCCGCCTTCATCCGCCGGACAATCACAGCCATTGGGACGAACATCAGCACTGCCACCACAGCGGCGCCCATGAAAATCCACGGGGTCGGGATGGCCTGGGCCGCGCCGAATTCGTCCAGGAACGTGGGGCCGCTTTTGATGATGCGCGCGCCGATGAATGGCCCCGCCACCATGGGGATCAGCACGAAAAATATCATGCGGATGCCGTTGAAATGCCCGCGCTGGGCTTCCGGCATGTGGTCGCGGATGGCGGCGTTGACCACCAGGCTCAGCAAAAGGTTTCCGCCCAGCATCAGCGTCGCGAAGACCGCCAGCAGCGGCAGGCTCCCCGGCAGGAACCGCCCGTGCAGGAACGTCAGCACAAGTCCCGCCGTGAACACGCTCCCCGAAAGGAAGAAAAAGCGCCGCTTGCCATATTTGTCCACCAGCCGCCCGCCCAGCACGCAGGCCGCCGCCGCCGCGATCAAAATCACGCCCAGCAAAATAGCGTAATTCGATATGCCAAGATAATATTCCAGATAAATCATGATGTAGGGGAAGAACACCTGCTGCGCGGTCATGCAGATACTCAGCAGCGCGAACAGGCGGTACAGCTGTGGGTTGGCTTTGATAACCTTTGGCCGGAAGCCATGGATCATATCGCTTTTCGGAATCGAAAGCTCCGGCTTATCCTTGATCAAAAATAATCCCGCGAGCCCGCCCAGGCTCACCATGGCTCCGATGACAATAAAAAACAGCGCCCAGTTGCCGCTTTGGGTGAGGCCGTCGAAGCCGCCGAACACCATAAGCACCGCCAGCAGCGGCATGGCCTCCAGCACGCCCCCGGCCCGGCCCCGGGTTTCCGGTACGGTGATGTCCGTGACCCAGGCGTTGAAGGCCGCGTCGTTGGCGGTGGAGCCGAAGTAGGTCATCACGCAGTCCATCACGACGACGACGGCGACGGTCAGCGTTACGGCATTGGCCGCCGGGAAGAGTGCCGCGACGTTTTCCTTCGAGATAAACGCGAAGGCCATAATCGTAACGCCCCATATGATGTAGCCCCACGCGATAAAGGGCTTGCGCTTGCCCGCCCTGTCGGAGGCGGCGCCCATGAGCAAGGTCGTCAGCGTCGCGACGGCGGCGCTGGCGGCGACCATCACCGCCACGGCGGTGGGGTCGTAGGTTACGGTTTTGTAGAGGAAGAGATTGAAATATAGGTTTTCGATGGTCCAGGCGATTTGTCCGAACAGCCCGAACATCACCAGCACCAGCCAGTTGTTCGCGCCCAGGCCGGGAATTTTTGTATTGCTCATGGGGTTGTCTCCTGTCTGCTAATCTAAATTTTTCCTGCGCAAAAACCCCGTGATATAAGATGCGAGCTGCAGCGACAATATGCCCGCGATAATCCCGAACAGGCCGATGAACCGCGGGAAAACCACCGCCCCCAGCATCACGACAATCGTCAGCCCGTAGCGCAGCACCGCTTGCAATCGGGCATAGTTCGGCGCTTTTTCCTTGCCCATGTCCACGGCCTTGTTAAACGCTTTCTCCAATAGAATTACCTTCAAGACCGAAAGCGCGCAGCCGGTCAGCAAACCAAGCCCAAACGCCAGTGGCCGCTCAAACCGGTAGGCGAAAAATATGATCAGCAGGCCGCCGGCCAGCAATGCCGCGAACAATATTCCTATCACAATGATCATGGTGATAGCGGTTTTTGATAGCCTGCTTTTCGCTCGAACTAAATGTTCTATTTCAGAGCCACTCCTTTATTGCCATTTCGTACATTGCCTTGAACGCGGCGGCAGCGCCCAGGAACGCGCAAATAATCAACAGCCAGGGCGAGGTGCCGAGCCACTGGTCCAGCCATTTCCCGGCGAACACGCCGGCGACGACGCAGGCCGCCATGGCCGCGCCCAGCTGGGTCAGCAGCGAAAGGGCCCTGCGCACTTCCCGGTTGCCGCCGTCGTCTTTCTTTATTTCGTGATCTTGTTTATTTTTCAAGCTTGATTATCTCCCAGATTCTCCTCGTGCCCCCGGATGAGTGCGTCGGTGCTGACTTCCATGTGCACCAGGGCGCGGCGCAGGGCTTCCTCCACCCGGCGCATCTCCAGGTTGGCCGCTTCCTCGCGCTGGCGGCGCTGTTCCCGCTCCCGCTCCATGCCGGCGAGCAGGGCCTCCATTTCCTCCGGGCGGCCCGCCAGCCCAGTCATAACAGCCACCTCGTCGTCCTGTATCACCGCGAAACCGCCCCGCACCTCGAATACTTCCTCCTGCTTGTCCACAGACGCGCGCAGCAAGCCGTCGGCCAGCAGCACGGCATAGGGCTCATGCCCGGGCAAGACGCCCATATCCCCCTTCGTCGTGCGCAGCAGGACAAAATTGGTTTCACGGTCGAAGACAGTCTGCCCGGGCGTGATGATCTTCAGGCGAAGCTTGTTTTTCATGCGTGCCCCTCTTTTGCCCGGCGCAGAACGTCGTCAATCGCGCCCGCGTTGATAAAGAACGACTCCGGGATGGCGTCGTGCCTGCCATCCAGGATCTCCTCGAAGCCCCGGATGGTTTCGGCCAGGGGCACGTAGGTCCCCGGGATGCCCGTATAGTCCTCCGCCACAAAAAAGGGCTGGGATAAAAAACGCTGCACCTTGCGCGCACGGTTGACGATTAATTTGTCGTCTGCGGAGAGTTCGTCCATGCCAAGTATGGCGATGATGTCCTGCAAATCTTTATAGCGCTGGAGGATGCTCTGGGCGTTGCGCGCCACCTCATGGTGGTGGTTGCCCACAACGAGCGGCTCCAGGATGCGGGAGGTGGACTTGAGCGGGTCGATAGCGGGGTAAATCCCCTGCTCCACGATGGCGCGCGACAGCACCGTGGTGGAATCCAGATGGGCGAAGGTGGTGGCGGGCGCGGGGTCCGTCAGGTCGTCCGCCGGGACGTACACCGCCTGGATGGATGTGATGGAGCCGTCCTTTGTGGAGGCGATGCGCTCCTGCAGCGCGCCCATCTCGGTGGCGAGGGTAGGCTGGTATCCCACGGCGCTTGGCATGTTCCCCAGCAGCGCGGAAACTTCGGAACCTGCCTGCACAAAACGAAAGATGTTGTCGATGAACAGCAGGACGTCCTGCCCTTCCTCGTCGCGGAAATATTCCGCCATGGTGAGGCCCGTCAGCGCCGCGCGCATCCTGGCGCCGGGGGGTTCGTTCATCTGGCCGAAGACCAGGGCCGTTTTGCCCAGTACCCCGGATTCCATCATTTCGTGGTAGAGGCTATTGCCCTCGCGGGTGCGCTCGCCCACCCCGGCGAAGACAGAATACCCGCCGTGCTCCGTGGCGATGTTGCGGATGAGTTCCATAATCAGCACCGTTTTGCCCACGCCCGCACCGCCGAACAAACCCACTTTCCCACCTTTGACATAGGGGCAGAGCAGGTCAACTGCCTTGATGCCGGTCTCGAGCAAATCGGCGGAATCGGCCTGCTCGGAGAAATCCGGCGCGTGCCGGTGGATGGACCAGTGCTCGCGGCATTTGGGCGGCGGCAGGTTGTCGATTGGCTCGCCCAGCACATTGAACATCCGGCCCAGGGTGGCCTCCCCCACCGGCACCGAAATGGGCCTGCCGGTGTCCACGGCCTGGACGTCCCGCGCCAGGCCGTCGGTGGAGCCCATGGCGATGCAACGCACAATGCCGTCGCCCAGCTGCTGCACCACTTCGGCAACCAACGTCTCGTCTTTCACCTGTATTTTCAGCGCGTGCTTGAGCGCCGGCACACTCCCCGTGAACCGGGCCTCCAACACAGCGCCCGTTACCCGGGTCACCTGTCCAATGGATTGCTCGCGCATAAAAACCCCCTGTTTTTCTAAATTAACAATTGACAATGAACAATTATAGGAAGCCCTTCAAAATTGTTAATTATTAATTGTTTATTGTTCATTGCTTACGGCATCCGCGCCGCTGACGATTTCGATGATTTCCTGCGTGATCTCCCCCTGCCGCGCCTGGTGGTACGACAGCGTGAGGGCGTCGATCATTTCGCCGGCGTTTTTCACGGCGGCGTCCATGGTGGCGATGCGGGCGCTGTGCTCACAGGCCGCGGACTCCAGGATCGCCCCATAGATAAACGCCGTGACGTATTGCGGGAGCGCGTGGGAAAACAATACGCGGGGCCCGCCCTCGAATTTCATTTTCACTTTGCCTGTCTCGCGCTTGACCGGTAACAATTTCTCGGTTTTTGTGCGCTGCGACAGCATGGATTTGAACTGCGTGTATACCACATAGAGCCGGTCCGCCTCGCCATTCACGTACCAGTCCATGACCATGGCGGCAATGGCTTCGGCGTCCTCGTAAAACGGGCTTTCCGAAATACCGGTGAACGAGCGGGCCACTTTGCCCTTGAACCTATGCCTGCAATAGTCCCCTGCCTTCGCGCCCACCGTGATGATTCTTAGTTCCCCCGCGTTTTTCGCGAGCTTTGTCACGGCCTTGCCCACGTTGATATTGTACCCGCCGCAGAGCCCCCGGTCGCCGCCGATGACCACCACGGCCGCGCGGGTTGCCTCCCTTTTTTTCAGCAGCGGGTGCTCCCCGTAGGGCAGGTTGGCCCCCGCGGCCCGGACCAGCCGCCCCGCCTGCTCCAGGAACGGGCGGTTGGCTGTCATCGCCTCCCGGGCTTTATGCACCTTGATGGCGGCGATGGTCCGCATGGACTGCGTGATCTGCCGGGTGCTGGCGATGCTGCTGATTCTATTTTTTATAAGACTTAATGATTCCATAATTATCAATTATCCACTATCCATTATCAATTCAAAAACCCTTTCGCAAACTCCTCGATAATCTCCAGAAGGCGTTTTTCCAGCTTTTCGGAAAGCTTGCCCTTGCGCCGTATTTCCCCGAGGATATTCTTGTGCCACATGTCGAAATGCGCCAGCAGCCGTTGCTCGAAATACTGCACCTCCTCCACCTTGATGGGATCCAGGCAACGCTTGGTCATGGCCAGCAGCACGATAATCTCGTGCTCCTGGGAATAGGGCTTGTATTGCGGCTGCTTGAGGGTTTCCACGATGCGCTCGCCGTGGGCGAGCCTGCGGCGCGTGTCGCTGTCCAGGTCCGAGCTGAACTGGGCGAAGGAGGCGAGCTCCCGGTATTGCGCGAGCTCGATGCGGATGGGCGCCGCGATTTTCTTCATCGCCGGTATCTGCGCGGCGCCCCCCACCCGGGACACCGAAATCCCCGGGTTGATCGCCGGGCGGATACCGGAATTGAACGCGTCGGCCTCGAGGTAAATCTGCCCGTCGGTGATGGAAATCGCGTTGGTGGGGATATAGGCGGAAACGTTGCCGCCCTGGGTTTCCACGATGGGCAGCGCCGTCATCGAGCCGCCGCCGTGGTCCTTGGTCAATCGGCCGGCCCGCTCCAGCAGCCGGGAATGCAGGTAAAAAATATCTCCGGGATACGCCTCCCGGCCCGGCGGCCTGCGCAGCAACAGGCTGATGGTTCGGTATGCCACCGCGTGCTTGGAAAGGTCGTCGTAAACGATGAGGACGTCCTTACCCCGCTCCATCCAGTGCTCGGCGATGGCGCAGCCGCTGTATGGCGCAAGATATACCAGCGCGGCGCTTTCCGAGGCCCCCGCCACCAGCACCGTTGTGTATTGCATGGCGCCGTGCTCGGCCAGGACATTCACAATGCCGGCCACGGTGGAGTTCTTTTGTCCGATGGCTACATACACGCAGTAGACCCCGGTATCCTTCTGGTTTAGGATCGCGTCGACGGCGATGGAGGTCTTGCCGGTCTGGCGGTCGCCGATGATGAGCTGGCGCTGCCCCCGGCCGATGGGCACCATGGCGTCCACGGCCTTGATGCCGGTAAACAGGGGGACGTCCACGGGTTTGCGCGCGAGGACGCCGGGCGCGATGCGCTCAATGGGCCGGTGGTGCTCCACCCGCAGCGGGCCTTTCTGGTCGATGGGCTCCCCCAAAGCGCCCACGACCCTGCCCAGCAGCGCGTCGCCCACGGGCACTTCCGCCACCCTGCCGGTGCGCGTAACGAGGCTATTTTCCTTGATTCCGCCGGGGCTGCCCAGCAGCACCGCGCCGATGCTGTCCTCGTCCAGATTCATGGCGATGCCCGCCGCGTCGTTCTCGAAGGTCAGCAGCTCGCCGCTCATGGTATTGCGCAGCCCCGTGACGCGGATGATCCCTTCGGACACCTCGGCCACGCGCCCCGCCTCCGCGATATGGGAAGAGGCTCCGAATGACCGCACTTCGTGTTTGATCGCGGAACCGATTTTTACTGGACTCAAATTCATAGACTCGTGTTTATCCCCTCATAGATACTTTTTTTCATGTCCATGAGCTTGCGCTTGACCGTATCGTCGAGCAACGTATTGTCCACGATGACCCGCACGCCTCCAAGCAGCGACGGGTCCACTTTCGTGGTGATATCCAACTGCCTGCGGAACATGCGCGTGAGCCTTTTTTCCAAGGCCTCCAACTGCTTGTCGCTGAGGGACACGGCGGAAAAAATCTCCGCGCGCGCGAGGTTCATTTTCTTGCGCGCGGCTTCCATAAAGGCGTAGAGCACCGGCAGAAAATCGTCCCTGTCGCCGGGCAGGTGCTCGAGGTACTTGCGGATGCCCTCGGGCGCTTCCGCCACGCTGATTTCGTTGGTGACGAACAACAGCGCCTGCCGGTAGGTTTTTTCCAGGCCGTATTTGTCCGCGTGTTCCAGCAGCTCGTTGACGTAGTGCGTGAGATGTATCAAACCATATCCTCCATCCAGTCCGCAAAAGCCTCTTCGATAAGCCGGTCCTGCGTTTGTTTGTCGATGGAAACCTCGACAAAACGCCCGGCCATCAGGGCGGATATCTCGATCATCTGCTCCTTCATATCGTTGAAGGCGTTTTTGCGCTCCAACTCCAGGTCCGCAATCGCCCGGGCGTGCATGGCCTCCGCCTCGTGACGGGCCTCGAAGAGCAACTCGTCGCTACGCTCCACCGCCTGCTTGTGGGCGACGGCGAGGATATCGTTGCGCTCGGCGTCCACCCCCGCGAGGATTCCCTCGTACTTCGCCTTGAGCGCCGCGGCCTCCTCCGTCGTCTGCTGCGCCGCGGCCAACTCGTCGCGGATACGCCCCTGCCGCTCGGACAGGAACTTTTTCACGGGCTTATAAAGCAGTTTGCTCAAAACGCCCACCAGCAGCAGGACGTTGAACATATAAATGCCGATATTCATGAGCAGTTGTTTGTCAAAACTAAGGATGGTCCCGTCCGGCATACTTCATCCCCTTTCAAAAAGATTTTACCCCAGCATGGGAACGAGGGGGTTGGCGATGAGCAGGATCAGGGCGATGATTAACCCGTAAATCGAGCAGGTTTCCGCCACCGCGTTGCCGATGAGCATGGTGCTGAGTATCGCGCCGCGCGCCTCGGGCTGGTGCCCCACGGCCTCCGCGGCCTTGCCGGCAGCGATCCCCTGGCTCAGGCCCGAGCCTAGGCCCGAAAGCGAGCAGATGCCCGCCGCGATGGCCGAACAACCGAGTACGAATGCTGTAGAATCCATGTGTTTTCCTCCTAAATTGTGTTTTACTTTCAAATTAATCAAATTTGGACGCCGCCTTCTGCTGGATGAACGTCATGCTCAGTACCGTGAAGATGAAGGCCTGCAGCGCCCCGGCGAATAGGTCGAAATACGCATGGAGCACATTCGGGAACACGAAGCGCAGCAGCAGCGGAAGCATCTGGTACACGAGACCCACGACGACCACGGAGCCGAGCATATTGCCGAACAGGCGGAAGCCCAGCGAGATGGGCTCGGATACCATCCCGATGAGGTTGATGGGGAAAAAGATCGGGTTCGGCTCAAAAAAGCTCTTGAGGTAGCCCCACTTGCGTTTGCGGATGCCGGTGATGTGGATCATCAGGAAGGTGCACAGCGCCAGCGCCGCCGTGACGGCAAGGTCGGCGGTGGGCGGCCGCAACCGGAACAGCCCGCTGTAGTTGGACAGCAGGATGAACGCGAAAACGCCGAAGAAGTACCCGCCGAAACTTTCGAACGACTCGCCCATGGTGCTCTTCGTGAAGTTGGCCATCGTCTCCACCAGCGCTTCGATCACGTTTTGCGCCCTGCCGGGAACATTCTTAAACGAAGAGATTCGCAGGCGTACCACCACCGCGAGAAGAATCAGCACCGCGGAAACAATCCAGGTAGCAAGCATCGTTTGGGTCACATAAATCGTCCCGCCGCTCCACTCGAACAGCACCCAAAGGTTTTTGTTTGAAAAATCCATCGCGCGCCCCTTTCCCATGAAGATAGCCTACTCTTTTTTATTTTACCATCGGAATTGATTTTAGTCAAGAAAACAATTTGTGAAGGCCATTTCCAGCTTCATTTTTTGTCATCTTGCAAGAAAAGATTTCCCCCCTCGCAAACTATTATGTTGACAATTGGACAAAATGCTGGTAGAATGGATGGGACCAGACAAACAACTAAGGAGGTAAGTCACTTGTTGGATCAAAAAACCCTGGCGTACATTAACATGTTCGCGATTATGGGCACGCTCGAAAACCTATGCGAGCTCGACCCGGAAGCCCGCGCCCTGATGACGAACGCCAAACCCATCTCCCTGGCCTTTGACGTCAAAGGCGGACCCAAGGCAACCCTCACCTTCAGCAACGGCCGCGTGCAGATGAAGTCCGGCGCGGACAAGAACGCCAGCATCAAAATTCCCGTAGGTTCCTGCAAAAAGTTTAACGCCGTTGTCGACGGCACCGCGACCCCCATCCCCGTCAAGGGCTTCCAGCACATCAATTTCCTGCTCAAGGATTTTGACGCGCTCACCAAGCGCCTGGAAAAATACCTACGCGCTACGGAGGAAGACCTGGAGGACCCGGTATTCTTCGAGCGCAGCACGAAGCTCATGTTCTACGTGATCGCCGTGGCGCTTTCGCAGATCGGCGACTTCGACGAAATCGGCAAGTTCAGCGCGAGCTACATCCCGGACGGCGACATCCAGATGTCCATCAAGGACTGCGTGGGCGCCACCCTGCGCGTGAAAAACCATGTGCTCACCACCATCAAGCGGCTGCCGGAAAACCCCCGCGCCATCATGGAATTTGAAAGCCTGGAGCTTGCCCGCGCCCTGTTCGACGGCAAGGTGAACGCCCTGACCTGCATCGGCACCGGCCGCATCGCCATGCACGGCATGATCAACATGGTCGATAACATGAACCGTATACTGGATCGCGTGCCGCTTTATTTGGCGTAACGCCAAATCAATGAATATTTAGGAGGAACCGCAATGCAAACTTATACCTATACAAAAAGCCGCGAGTGGTTTGACCGCGCGTGTAAAGTAATCCCCTCGGGGGTTTATGGCCACCTGGGTCCGGCGGAAGGCAACTTTATTCCGGTGAAGGATTGGCCCCTGCTGGGCGACCGCGCCCAGGGCACGTACTTCTGGGACGTGGACGGCAACCGGTTCATCGACTATATGTGCGCCTACGGGCCGAATATCCTTGGCTACAACGACCCCGACGTGGACGCCGCCGCCATGGCCCAGGCAAAGATCGGCAACTGCGTCACCTCGCCGTCGTATAAGATGGTGGAGCTCGCCGAGCTCATGGTCGACACCGTGAAATCCGCCGATTGGGCGTTCTTCGCCAAAAACGGCGGCGACACCACCACCGCCGCCGTCATGGCCGCGCGGTATCACACCCGCAAGAAGAAAATCATTTTTGTCAGCGGGTTTTACCATGGTGTCGCCCCCTGGACGCAGAAGGTGGACTACCCCGGCGTCACCCCCGGCGACGTGGAAAACAACCTCTACATCCCATGGAACGATTTCGACGCCCTGGAAAAAATCGTGGCGGAAAACGAAGACGACATCGCGGGCTTCATCGCCACGCCCTACATGCACGGCAACTATCTGGACAATACGCTGCCCGCCCCGGGGTATTGGCAAAAGGTGCGGGAGTTGTGCACGAAAAAAGGCATCGTCCTGATTATTGACGACGTGCGCTGCGGGTTCCGGTTGGATTTGGCGGGCTCGGACGCCTACTTCGGCTTCGAGGCGGACCTCATCTGCTTCTGCAAGGCCATCGCCAACGGCTGGAACGTGAGCTGCCTTTGCGGCAAGGAAGAGTTCAAGAGCGCCATGAGCGGCCTGAGCTACACCGGCTCCTACTGGATGAGCGCAGTACCCTTCGCGGCCGGCATCGCGAATATCACCAAGATGAAGGCGCTGGGCCTGCCCGCGATCCTGCGGGAAAAGGGCATCAAGCTTTGCGACGGCCTGAAGGCCGCCGCTGCCAATAACGGTTTTGACCTGCTGGTGACGGGCGAGCCCTCGCTGTTCTACCTGCGAATTACCAACGACGACAGCCTCTTCCTGCACCAGGAATGGGTTGCCGAGTGCGTCAAGCGCGGGGCGTTCTTCTCCGGCCACCACAACCACTTCATCAACTATGCCCTGGCGGACGAGGATTTGGCTTTGACATTCGAAATCGCGGATGAGGCGTTCAAGGTCGTGGCCAAGCGGCACCCGGAGATTTTTGGGTAAGTTATGATTGCAAGGGCGGTTTGCGCGGGTGAGCCGCCCCTTTTGTCATGTAAGGAGAACTAAATATGAAACACCTCAAACGCATTTTTTGCCTCGCGCTTGTTTTTGCGCTGGCGCTGGGCGTTGGCGTGTTTGCAAGGGCGGACGACTTACAGAATCCGAATAGACCTGTCATTTACAGGCAGCCATATCGAGATTTCGTTCCGCCCTTGATCGCAGGAAAAAGTTTTACTTTAGAGGTAGAAGCGTATTTGCCTGCGGCATCAAACGGCAGTTTGAGCTATGCTTGGTACGATTTCGACTGGAAGCCGGATTCAGATGCCGAACCGGTTGCGACCGGCGCGAAGCTGGAAATAAAAACAACCAAAAAAATGTTTGGTGAAAAAGCGTTTATGATGGGTGCAGTTTTGAAATATTGTGTTGTTGTGACAAATACATTCTATGATGCTGAAGGAGATGAGCAGACAATTTCCGTAAAAAGCGATCCGGTGAGCTTTATGATGATTAGCGATCCTTTGTTTATGTTTGGCGCTTACTGGAAATCTTCTTATGATTTTTTTGGATTAGTACCTGTAATTATTACATCTCCTTTTCATCTTCCTTTAGCTGTAGTATGGGCATTCATGCTAGGGCCTATGCTATATCTCATAGCATCTATGAACGATCGGTTAACTCTCAAATATTCTTAAGCAGTTTATTCCGAAAATAAAACCAATTTTTAAGAACGGAGTGAAACAATGGCACTAACCAAGCAAGAATGGGTTGCGCTGGAAACCAAGGCGAACGAGTTGCGCAACCTCACCTTGGACACAACCAACTGGGCGGGTTCAGGGCACATCGGCGGCGGCTTAAGCTGCATGGACATCCTCACGATCCTCTACTACAAGTACCTCAACCTCAGC